>Ga0265328_10000088_pt1 | contig 47638 bp, 45 predicted proteins | sample 41624metaG_FD_202086 | JGI IMG/M metagenome (GOLD analysis project Ga0265328, IMG submission 202086) | Rhizosphere microbial communities from Carex aquatilis grown in University of Washington, Seatle, WA, United States - 4-16-24 metaG | ecosystem: Host-associated > Plants > Roots > Rhizosphere...
GCCATCGAAATCCGCGCGGCGATCCGCCTCGAAGACCCGACGGTCGAGGGATTCAATTTCGGCTCCAATATCGGGATCGCGGCGGGGCAGAAAATCTTTCACGCCCATATCCATATGATTCCTCGACGCTCGGGAGATACGCCGCCGCCTGCGGCGCGGCCGGACCCTAGAACGCCGGCGCGTCGCGGCGATCCGCCTTGACACCCTCCCTCGCTCCGCTTTAACTGGCCCCATGACCATCGTCCGCTCCGCGCGCTACTACTGGTATTTTAGCTATCCTGCGCCGGCGGCGAAGGGAGGGAAGCGCGTGTGACATTCCGCGAAGCCTGAAAAACCCCGAGAGCCGCCAGTCCCGCTGGCGGTTTTTTTGTTCCGCCGGCGTGATACCTCGAAAAGGAGCCCGCCGTGCCGATCGAAACCGACGACCTTCGCATCGTAAAAATCACAGAACTGAGCCCGCCCGCCGAGATCATGCGCGAACTGCCGCGTAGCGAGACGGCGAGCGCCACTGTGCTCGGCGCCCGCGCCGCCCTGCGCGAAATCCTGCGCGGACGCGACGACCGCCTCGCCGTCGTCATCGGCCCCTGCTCCGTCCATGATCCCGAAGCCGCGCTGGAATACGCCCGACTGCTCGCCGACGCGAAGCGCGAGCTCGGCGACCGGCTCGAGATCATCATGCGCGTCTATTTCGAGAAGCCGCGCACCACGGTCGGCTGGAAGGGCCTCATAAACGATCCGCGTCTCGACGGCAGCTTCGATATAGAGGCCGGGCTTCGCCTCGCCCGACGCCTGCTGCTCGACGTCAATGAGCTGGGCCTGCCGGCGGGTTGCGAATTCCTCGACATGACGACGCCGCAATATATCGCCGACCTCGTTGGCTGGGGCGCGATCGGCGCGCGCACGACCGAGAGCCAGGTGCATCGCGAGCTCGCCTCCGGCCTCTCCTGCCCCGTCGGCTTCAAGAACGGCACCGACGGCAATGTGCGCATCGCCCTCGACGCCGTGCTCTCCGCCTCGCAGCCGCATCATTTCCTCGCCGTCACCAAGGAGGGTCGCTCGGCGATCGCCTCGACCAGCGGCAATGAGGATTGCCACATCATCCTGCGCGGCGGAAAAACGCCGAATTACGACGCCGCCAGCGTGGACGCGGCGGCCAAAGAGGCGGAAAAATCGAAGGTTTCTCCTTATCTGATGATCGACGCCTCGCACGCCAACAGCAGCAAGAAGCCCGAGAACCAGCCCCAAGTCGTCGAAGATGTGGCGCGGCAGATCGAGGCCGGAGAGCGGCGGATCATCGGCTTGATGATCGAGAGCCATCTCATCGCCGGGCGGCAGGACATCATTCCGGGCAAGCCGCTCGTCTATGGCCAGAGCGTCACCGACGCCTGCCTCGACTGGCCGAATTCGCTCGAGATGCTGCGCCGTCTCGCAACCGCCGTCGCGCGGCGGCGTTCTTCCTCCGGCGGGACGCGGATCGCCGCGACGGGGCTCGTCTAGAGCTCGACATGAGCCGCGACAATGCGCCGCAGGGCCACAATGACGCCTTATGTGCGACACAAATGGCCGAATGGGCGTAGCGTGGCTCGTCCCGCCCGACAGAGGAGTTGACGTCATGGAAGTTTCTCTGGACCAAGCCGTCGAGATTCACGCCCGCGCGCTGACCCGGCGGCTGCACGGCGAGGCGCCGGTCAATGCGCGCGAGCGGGCCGTCGATTTCCAGAGAGCCGGCGACAACGAAGGCCATGGCGTCTGGATGCGCGTCGCCGACACCGCCGAGCGGCTGCTCGGCGAAAAAAGCCGCGCCGCCGAGCCTGCGCCGAATAGGTAGATTCCACGGTACGCGCCGTCACAAAAGGTCGTCGTCATCGGTTTAGCGCTCTGCGTCAGAAACGAGTCGTGGAGCCGACCGATGATGCAGATCGCCGAAATACTGGCGCCGAGCGGCCTCATTCCCATGCCGTTCGACGGAAGCGCGCCGTCCAAGGCGCATGAGCGAACCCTCGCGAGCTATCTCCTCAACCGCCACCGCGGCGCCGCCGCCGTGCGCGACATTCTCGTCGCCGACATTCGCGGCTTCGTCGATCTCGGCCAGTCGCGCGCCGCCGCCGATCTCATGGTCGTGTTGAGGATGCTGCTCGCGCAATGGCCGGAGACGCGCCGCCGCGCGCCGCCGCGGCCGCTGGCCTGGGACGCGACCGCGCCCTCGCCGAGCGACGCATGAGCAGAGGGCGGCGCTTTCGCGTCAGTGGTCCAGCGCTTGCGCCAGCACGCCGATGACACGTTCGACGAGCGCGTTCTCGGCGTCGAAATAGGCGCGCTCCTCGCGCTCCAATTCGTCGAACTCGTCCGGCTCGCAGAGCTCCTTGCGAATGTCGCAGAGCCGCTCGAACCGCCGGCGCAGACTGCCGACGAGCGCTTCCGCGTCGCTGCGCGCGAGCGTGAGCACGATGTTCGGCTCCATCTCTCCCTCCTTTTTCGCTCTCCTCCCTTTTTTACCCTAGATGGCGTCCACCTCGCACATTCGCAATGAACGCCTCCACTTTCGACGAAGAAAGGATTGAAGCTTCTGCCGCCCGCGCCAGTTAGAGCAAAACTTTCTCGAACGACAAAACCTTCTCTAACGGAAGGAAGGCTCACCATGGAACGCCGCGAATTCGTCGCCGCCGCCGTCGGCGCGGCCGCCGCCCTCTCCGCCACCCGCGCTCTGGCCGAGGATCAGACCACGAACCCGCACGCCCAGCACATGATGCACGGGCCGAAATTCCAGGCGCTGATGAAGACCAGCGCCGAATGCGTTTCGACCGGCAATGAATGCCTGCGTCATTGCTTCGGCATGCTGTCGATGAACGACACGAGCATGGCGGGCTGCACCAAGGCCGCCTATGATCTCGTCTCCGCCTGCGCCGCGCTCGAGTCCTTGGCCGCGGTCAATTCGCCTTTCACGCCGACTCTGGCCAAGGCGGTCGGCGACGTGTGCATGGCTTGCAAGAAGGAATGCGACCGCTTCCCGCAATATTCCGAATGCAAGGCCTGTGGCGACGCCTGCAAGGCCTGCGCGGAAGAGTGCCGCAAGGTCTCGGTCTGACGCTCAATAGCGGATGAGCGTGCGCAGTCCGACGACCAGCGCATTGCGCAGGCTCCTGACGCCGGAGGGATCGCGCGGATCTGCGATATTGCCGCCGGGCCGGCGAATATATTGCAGGTCCGGCTGCAGCGTCCAGCCGGGAACGACGCTCGCTATATAAGTCGCCTCGACGAGCGCCTCGCCGGAACGAATAGGCGCGAAACCATTGCCGAAAGCGGCCGCGTCGCGATCGAGCCCGCGCGCGCCGCTCGACACTCTGGCGTAGCCCACCGCTACGCCGAAGAAATCGTCCGGCCGCGCCGGCGCGCCGCGGAAGGAGACTCCGGCGTCGGCGTAGAAATTCACCAGATTGCGGTCGTTGGGCGCGGCCTCGGCGCGGGCGAACACGCCAGCGCTCTGTTCGCCGGCGCGGAAAATCTGCTGATCGACGAGCGCATAGAGACCGAAGTTTCCGCGTCGACGCAGCGGAACGCCGATGCTCGCAGGATCGGCGAGCGAGAGGCCGTCGGCGCCGAAGCGCTGATCGGCGAAAGCGCCGAAATGCCGCCAGCCGCCGAATTTGGCGACGCCGTCGAGCCCGTCGACGGAATATTTCCACTGCCCCTCGCCGATGACGAAAGGCGCGTCTTTCAACCGGAAGCGCAAGCCATCCGGATTCCGGCGTTGCGGATCCGGAGAGTCGAACGCCCCCTGCGGCCCGGCCGGATCGCCGTCGAAAATCGCCGCGAGAAGCGCGAAGCGCTCCGTCTCCACCTTCATGCGCGCGCCGAGGTTGGACAATGGAAAGGCGGCGCCGCCGGCGGGGAGATCGGCGATGGCGAGCGCCGGCCATCCGAAACTATTATTGACGAAAATCTTCGCCGAGGCGCGCGTCATGAACTCCTGATCCGCGCCCATTTGGCCGAGGCGGATCGAGGCGCCCTCGGAAAAGCTCTGCTCGAACCAGGCCTCGAAGAGACGCGTCGTCGGCGTCGCTTCTATATTGCTCACGGGCATCAGCGCGCCGGTGTAGAACTGGTCTATGCCGCGTCCATGCAGTTGCGAGGCGTTGGCGTGGAAGACGAGGCCGGACAGGCCCAAGGCCTTGTCGAGATCGGCGTCTAGAGCGGCGCGCAGCTTTCCGTCATAGATCGTGCCCCGCCGCGGCCCGCCGGAGACGTCCGAAAAAGTCTCGCCGATATATTTGAAGCCGAATTCGAAGCCGCGTTCGGCGAGCGCGTCGCGCGCCGCGGCCGGCTGCGCCAGGGGCTCGGGAAGGCTCGTCGCGATCGTCGGCGGACTGTCGCTCGCAGGCGTCGGATCGTGATGATCGCCGCCGCGCGCGAACGCCGCGCCGGCCGAGAGCAGCGCCGCGAGCCCCGCGCCGAGGCCATAGATCAAACGAAACGTCCGCATCCTTATTCCGCACGCGCGTCGAGACGAAAGTCGTCGGGCCGACGGGAGGCGCGGCCCGCGCGCACAGTAAGGGCCGACAGGCGGGAAAGCAACGCGGCGCTGCCTATTGCGTGAGATGCGAGGCCGAGGAAACCGCCTTCTGGAACAGGATCGACAGAGCGGAGGTGATGTCGCCGCCGGTGTTGACCTCGAAGAAGAGATCCGAGGAAGAGGCGCAGCTCTTCATATTGTCGGATATCTGCGAGGCGAAGGTCGCGACCGTGCCTTGATAGAAGCCGTTGCTGGGGACCGGATAGTAAGTCGTGTAGAGGACCGCGATGCGAATTCCGCGATTCTTTATCGTCGTGCAGAAGGAGGTGTCGACCGGCTGAAGGCAGCGATAGAAAGAGCCGTAGGCGTTCGAATAGCTCCAATTCAGTGAGGTCGTGCACGTCCCGTTCGAATAATAGCTGGCGTCTATCACGCCGTCGGTCACCAGCATCAAGACCTCCTGCGGCGTGTCGCCGGTGGCGTTGGTGCCTGCGCCGGGAGCCGGCATGACGGCGTTCAATTTGGTGAGCGCCTGATTGAGATCGGTCATCGCGTCGCTCGTGTTGAGCGCGCTGCTCGTCGTGACCGTACTATAGGTCGTGTTGCTGGTCGGATAGGTATACGCCAAATTGGCCGCGAGCACGTTGTTGGAATCCATCAATGGCGGCGTCATCGTTCCGATACTGGACTGAATGGCTCCCACATTGGCGCTCGTCGTGGGGACGAGGTTCTGCATCATCGACACGCCGTAATTGAAATTATAGGCGGCGAGGCGATAGGTCGCGCCATTGGAGGCCATCACCGACTGCGCCGTCGAGGCCAGGCTCTTGGCGGCGTCGCGGACATTGTCGATGCGCAGCTTTATCCCGTTGTTCTCGGCGTAAGTATAGCTGTCCGTCGTGCCCCAGCCGGGATAATGGGTCGTATATTCGCTGTCGTTGAAATTCTTCTCGTGACAAGCAAAGGCGCATCCGAACGCATTCATCGCATCGACGCCGGTCTGTGTCGCAGGCAGCTCCATCGACGGGGAATTGTCGAGCAGGAGATAAAAGTCGATGTTGCGCGCCGTCGTCGCGCTGGCCGAAGCGGTCACCTGTATGTTGGATGTCCGCAGGCCATAGAAGGCGCCGAAAGAATTCTGGACCTGCGTCGTGTAGGTGACCGACACGCTGCGCGTCATGGAGTTCGACACAGGATTGTCGCTGACGTCGATATGGAGATTAGCGGCGTTATAGGTCTGCCGCGTGATCTGCGCCACCTGGGCGGCGAACATGCTCGTCGCGGCCGTTTTCGCGACCGTGGAAGACTTCAACATCATCGCCGGAGTGGTGGCGGCGAGCGCCGCGGCGTCGGCAGCCGCATAGAGCTGCGTCTTCACGCGTCCAGAGCTCGCATAGTCGACGGCGCCGCCGGCGGCGATCATGAGCGGAATCGCCGCGAGCGCGAATATGATCGCGACATTGCCTCTGCGATGCGCGGCGAATCTCGCGATGCCGGAGAAAATCTTCATGCGCTTTCGTCTGCCTTTTCCTTCAGTTCACCCGCTGAACGGAGGAGGTGATGCGTGGATTGATGTAGAAGGTGTAGCGGATCGGCACCGCGGGGATGATTTTGGCGCCGAAAGGCGGCGTGTAGTCGTAGCGCACATAGGCGTAGATCAGCGACGTCCCCAGCTGCGCCATGCCGGTGGGAAGGACGAAGGGCGAGCCCTTGACGAGGCCCGTCGTATTGAATGGCTCGCTCCAGTCGACCGTTGTGCCGGTCGCATCGGTCGAGACCTCGGCGAGGACGATCGTCAAATTCGATGTCGAAAAGGGAGCGATGATCTGCGCGGAGGCGTTCAATATGGTCGTGAGATCCGAGGAGGATACGATCGCCCGCCGCGCGACGAGATCCGTCAGCGTGCGGCCCGTGATCGCCACCTTGCGGCTGATGCTGATCGCCTCGCCGAGCGTGAATTCGCAGACGAGAACCAGCACGACGATCGGGATGATCAGCGCGAATTCGACCGCGATCATGCCGCGCTCGTCGCGCCCAAGCGCGCGCGCGCCGCGTCGCGTCCGCTGGCCGGCGATCGAGATGAGGCGACTGAGACAGCGCATTCGCAAGGGGGCCGGTCCGATTCTTACGAGTAGGGCTCCACCTGGAATACGGCGGTGGCCATCAACAAACGTTTACCATTGGGGAGATTGGCGAGGTTGAACCCGAGCGGCCCGCCGACGACGGGAAACTGATAGATCACGCGCAGCACGAGAATGCTGCCGACGCCGCCGGTCTGGAATTTCCAGCTATTGGTGACATTGCCGCTGGAATCATAGGTGAGCGCCGGCGCCGATGTGTCGACAGAGGCGAAAGCGCTCACGGTCTGCAGGTCGATCATCACCTGCGAGCAGGTGAAGAGCGCGGTCAGACCGCCGCAGACTTTGGCCGAGAACTGCGTCTGGTTGAGGCCGTTCTGCTGGACCTCGCCGGTCAGAAGCGTGCGCGCCGATTTCTCGACGGCGGATTCGAGCTCCTGCTGCGCGAGAAACACGACGCCGATCTGGCAGATCGCGATCAGCGCCGCAAAGAGCGGAGCCGCGATGAAGGCGAATTCGACGATCGCCGCGCCGCGGCGGCAGGCAAAGAGTTCTGCGGCCCGCGAGCGGGGCCGCGCGCGAACGGGATTTTTGCTCGGCCGAGGACCGGATTCTTCGATATGCATGCGCCTTCTCGCTCCATGCGGCAGCATCGCCGGAGCCGGCAAAGAAACGGTTACCGAAGCGAGACTATTCGCGCGGCGGCCGGGCGCGTGCTTTTACCGCCGCGATCGCATCGGCGCGCAGCCGCTGGTCGGATCGCCCTTGTCGGTCGGCTCGAGAAAAGCGGCGCAGTCGAAATTCGGATCGACCGGCGCGCGGGTCGGCGTCGGGCCGGCGGGCCCATCCGGGCTCGACACGCCAAATTCGCCGCTCCCGCTGTGCGCGCTCGTCGTCGCGCGCGCAGCCCTCGGATTGATCGAAGCGTCGCGCCGCAGCGCCGAACGCGGCACAAATTGCAGATCGCCGGCCAAGGGCGTCACGATCACGTCGCGCTCCGAGCGCGCCGTGATGCGAAACCCGCGTTGGCGCCGCGAGAAATAGACGGCGGTCTTCTTGCCGGCCCATCCATCGGCGCCGAGAAAGCCGAGCGAGCAGCCCCCCGCCCTATAGACTTGCTCGCAGTGGCCGCGTTGCGGAAAGCGGGGCGCCTTCTCCTCGAATTCCGCGGCGGCGTTGGTCTCGGCGAAAGCGCAGACCTCCGCCGGAAAACGTCCGCTCGCGGCGCAATTACGGGCGGAGGAGAAGACGAAGGCGCCTCTCGCCAATTCCGTCGCCGACGCGCCGGACGGCGGCGCCGCGAGCAAAAGAAGCAGGACCGCCGCCGTGAAATCCCGTCTCGCCGTCGCCATGCGCGGCGCCCTTTCGCGTCCCGAGCGCGCGGCCGGCGCCTGCGCGCGACATTGTTTTTCGCTGGCTTTGCCGCGAAGTCGTCCGATCTGTAGCGTCGCGCCGCCGAAAAGTCACCGGCGCCGCTCGCCGCGGGTGGATCGGGCGTGATATTGACGCGCCGAGCGCGGGGAACTTATCTACTCCCGCTTCGCGCCATTCCAGGACGAGGACATTCGAAATCGATGTCGTTATTTCGTTCAGCCGGCCTCTGCCTCGCGCTCTCGCTCGTTCTGATGGGATGCGACAGCGGCTCCAGTCTCGGTCCGGTCTCCGCCGAGGAGCGCGAGGCTCTGATTCGAACCGCGTCGACGACCGCGCCGAATCTGCAGCCCGGCGAGAAGATCCGCGTCACCGTCTTCGGCGAGGACCGACTGTCCGGAGAATATGAGATCGATCCGGCGGGTTATATTTCTCTGCCGCTGGCCGGAACGGTGAAGGCCGGAGGCTCGAGCAAGCTGCAGCTCGAACAGGAATTGGCCAAAAAATTCCGCGGCGAATATCTGCGCAATCCCAAAGTGACCGTCGATGTCGCGAGCTTTCGCCCCTTCTACATCATGGGCGAGGTCGGAAAGCCCGGCGAATATACGTTCAAGAGCGGACTCAATGTGATGAGCGCCATAGCGCTCGCCGGCGGCTCGACCTATCGGGCGAGCAGAGCCAATGTTCTCATCCAACATGTGGGCGAACAGGGATTTAAGGAATATCCGCTCGCGCCGACGATCCCCGTGCTGCCCGGCGACCTCATCCGCGTGCCGGAACGCTATTTTTGACGCACTCTCCCGATCGTCCGGACGCCTCGCCGGTGGATGGATCGCCAGGCGGAGACTTGACTGCGAGCACGTTTCACTTACAAGCTGAGCGCATTCGAGAGGGCGATATGAAGAGCAATTTGCTGCCGAATGGCGTCGCGGCGGGGATCGCGCTCCTCATTTCCACCGTCGTCGGCTCCGTCGCCAAGGGCGAGGACGCACCGTCGGGCGTCACCGCCATAGGCCCCAATCCAGAGGAAGGCTTGGCGATCGACGGGTGGCTCGTCTACCCGTCCCTGTTCGTCGGCTCCGTCTTCAATGACAATATCTATGCGACCGCCTATGATCGGCGCTCGGCTGTCGGCGTCCGCGTGCGGCCGTCGATCCAGGCCGGCGTCGACAATGGCCTGCACAAGACGACAGCCTATCTGAGCGCCGACGCCCAGCTCTATCCGGGATTGGGCTCGCACTATCGCCTGTTGCCCACGCCGACGACGGATGTCGACCCGACCAATGTGACCGGGCGGGCCGGACTGAACCATATCTGGTCGCCGTTCAGCGACCTCAGCGTGTATTTCACTGCCGACTACACCCGTCAGAACGGGTTGTTCGGCTCCAATTTCGGCGCGGGCGCGCCGGCCGTCTATGTGCCGGCCGGCTATACGGTGTCGGCCTCGCAGCAGTTTTCCAACCAGATCTCGGGCTCGGTGGCCGTCGAGAAGAAAATCTCCGATTGGTTCGTGCGCGGCTCGACCGGCGTGCAATATGTCGCCTATGACAGCCGGCCGAACGGCTATCGCCCGCTTCTGGCCGCGAGCGGCGATGCGCAGAACGGATTGAGCTATACGGCGTCGCTGCGCGGCGGCGTGTGGCTCTCACCGCTGATCTACGGCTTCGTCGAGCCGGCGCTCGATCTACGCCGCTACGAGAATTCGATCTCGGACACCAATGGCTATCGCATCATCGGCGGTTTCGGCTCGGATCTCGTCAGCCTGTTCCGCGGCGAAGTCTATGGCGGCTATCAGAGCCAGTCGAGCGAGCAGAATTTCCTCGGCGGCACGGTCTCCAAGCCGACCTATGGCGCGCGGCTGCTCTATTATCCGACGCCCTATCTGACATTCACCGCCACAGTCGACCAGACGCTCGCCGCCGCCGCGGCGCCGACCGCTCTCGCCACCCGTCTCGGCCAATGGTCGCCGGCGAGCCTCAACACCCAGTCGAAACTGCAGGTCGATTACGCCTTCTCCCCCTTCTGGACCGCCTATGTGCGCGGGGGCTATGGCGAGACGCGCTGGACGAACTCGCTTCGCGGCGACACCGCCTGGGCGGCCGGCGTCGGCGTCAACTACACATTCTGGCGCAATATGGCGATCACGCTGGACTATCAATTCCAAAAGACCAGCTCCAACGCCGGCGGCCTGTTCAATGTGCTGGGCTTCTCCAATTCGACGGGCTGGGGCTATGTGCAGAACGTCGTGTCGGCGGGCGTGACCTATCGCTATTGAGCGCGACGGGACCGCAAATCCCGGCGACCTGGTTCACGCGGAGGCGGAGCGCTCGCCGACGCCCGTCCTCGGCTTCTTCTCGCTGCGATCAGACATTTCGCGCCATTGGAGGCGGGCGGCCCCACGGTGCGCCACCCGCGAGCATGGGCGGCGTCGGCGGTCTCGACCCATCGTCCCTCTCGGCGATATGATCGGCTACGCGCTCTCGCGCGTATCTTCGCAAACGCGCCGACGGGTGAAAACGCCGCATTTCACCCGAACGGCGGCAGCATGGAAAAACGCCTCTTGCCCGAATTCGCGCCTTTGTCGCGGGAGGCTCCTCTCCTGACCGCGGAATCCCGCGAGAGGCCGACGCGCCCGCACTCGGCGACGGCGGGCGGCCTGTTCGCCGCGCTATGGGCGGAGGGCGGATTCGACGCTCTGCTCCTCCTCGGCCTGATCGCCGGGCTGGCCTGGGCGCCCTTCTGGCTCGGCGGCAATCGTCTGCTGCCCTGGGCCGTGAACGGACTCTTCTTTCCGGCGCTCGCGATCCTCTTCGAATTCGGCGTCCTCTTCGGCCGGCGCCGCCATCCGGTGTCGATCGCGACGATCGCGGGTCCAGCGGCGCTCTTCGGCGCGGCGCTCCTCTGGAGTCTCGTCCAGACTGCGCCAGCCGCCTCCGGGTCGTTCGCGCATCCGATCTGGAGCATGGCGAGCGAGATGCTCGAGCGTCCGCTCGAGGGCGGCGTCTCCGTCGACCGCGGCCAGACGCTCGTCTCGCTCCTTCGCCTCACGACGGCCGCGAGCGTCTTCTGGCTCGCCCTCCAATTGTCGCGCCGCTCGCTCCGCGCCCATCTGCTGTTGCAGGCCATTGCCGTCATCGTCGCGGCCTATGCCGCCTATGGGCTCGTTCTCTCGGCGTTCTTTTCGGCGGCCATACCCTTTTTCGACGCGCCTCCCCAAGGGCTCTTCGTCCGCTCCACCTTCGTCAACCGCAATAATTTCGCCACTTATGCGGGTCTTGGACTGGTGGCGAGCCTGGCGCTGGTCCTGCCGCTCGCCGACCGCGACGCTCCGGCCGAATCGGGGCTGCGCGCCTATCGATTGTCGAAACTCGTCGAAACGGCCGGACTGCGCACTTGGCTCCGGCTCGCGGCGGCCTTCGTGACTTTCGTCGCGCTGCTCGGGACGGTCTCGCGCGGGGGCATTGTCGCGACGATTCTCGGCGTATGCGCCCTTTTCGCCATCGCTTATTCACGCGCTCGACGCGGCCGCGGCGAAAGCGCCGGAGCAATCGCCCTCATTGTCGCGGGGCTCGGCGCGACGATCCTCTTCTTCGGCGATCTGATCGTCGGACGTATGCTCGCCTCGGGCTTCGACGACGGCCGCCGCCTCGCGGTCTTTTCGATCGCGATGCGCGCGATCCTCGACACGCCGCTCCTCGGCTATGGCTACGGCGCCTTCGCCGACGTCTTTCCCCTCTATCGCGATCGCTCTATTCCGACGGTCGATGTCTGGGACAAGGCGCATAACGCCTATCTCGAAGTCTGGCTGGGGCTCGGTCTCGCCTTCGGGACGGCGCTCATCGGCGCGCTCGTCTGGCTCGCCGCCCAATGTCTCATCGGCGCAGTCGCGCGCCGACGGGCGTCCGCGTCCGCCGCGGCGGCGGCCGCCTGCTCCCTGCTCGTCGGCGTCCATACTCTCGTCGATTTCGGCGTGCAGATCGAGGCCGTGGCCCTCACCTTCATGGCCATCCTCGGAGCCGGCGTCGCGCAGGCCGAGAGTTCGCGCATCTCTCTCTCCGATTAGCCCCAGGGAATCGAGAAAAGAAATATTCGATGCTGAAGCGTCTCGAGACACAGAGGGAGGCGGCTGCGCCGGCCGAAGCGGACGAAGGCTTCGACATACAGAGCTATGTCAATTTCGTCTGGCGACAGTGGAAGCTGATCGCCGGCGTGACGGCGCTGTTTCTCCTCGTCGCCGCCGTCGAGATCGCCCGGACGACGCCGCTCTATACCGCCTCCGCGCAACTGCTGCTCGATCCGCGCAAGGAGAAGGCGGGCGGCCAGGACGCCATTATGACGGACGCCGCTCTCGATCTTCCGACGATCGAGAGCCAGATCGCGATCATCAAATCGAGCGCGCTGCTGCGGCGCGTCGTCGACAAGGAGCGGCTCGTCGACGACACGGAATTCGGCGGCGCGCGGATTCGCGGCGGCGCCGGCGGAGGCGGCGGGCTCTTCGACCGCCTGCGCGCCCTCCTCTCGCGCAACGCGCCACAGCAATCGGCGCCGGACAGGCCCGCGGCGAAATCGCAGCTCGAGGGGGCGGCGGAGACGATCGCCGCGGTCGAGCGCGTCAAGGGAGCGGTCGCCGTCGCGCGCGCCGGCCAGGCGTATGTGATCAACGTCTCCTTCACCTCCTCGGACCGGGAGAAGGCCGCGCGTCTCGCCAATGCAGTCGCCGACGCCTATGTCGTCGACAAGCTCGACGCGCGTTTCGAGGCGGCGAGGCGCGCCTCCGCCTGGCTGTCCGACCGCCTCGTCGAGCTGCGTCAGCAGCTGCGCGAATCGGAAGAGGCTGTGGCGCGCTTTCGCTCCGAGAATAATCTCACCGCCTCTACGCCGGGCGCGACGCTCAATCAGGACCAGCTCGCCCAGCTCAATGGCCGTCTCGTCCAGGCGCGCGCGGAGGCCGCGGAGAAAAAGGCGCGGCTCGAAATGCTGCAGAAGATCGAAGGGCGCGGCGGCAATATCACGCAGCTGCCGGACGTCATCAATGGCGCGATCGCGGAATTGCGCCGACAGGCGACGGATCTCTCTCGCCAGGAGGCCGAGCTGCTCGCCCGCTACAACGCCAATCATCCTTCGGTCGTCAATCTTCGCGCCCAGATCTCGGACATAAACCGCGCCATCGGCGCCGAGGCGCAGCGGCTCGCCGCCAATATTCGCAACGAATTCGAGCTCGCCAGAGCGAGACAGGAGGCGGTCGAGAAGACTCTTCGGGAAGTCACAGGCGCCAACGACCTCGACAATACGAAAGCGATCACCCTGCGCGAGCTGGAGCGCACCGCCGCCGTCAACAAGAGCCTTTTCGAGGATTTCCTGCAGCGTGAGCGCGTCACGCAGGAACAATCGACCTTCGAAGCGCGCGACGCGCGCATCATCACGCCGGCTCTGGCGCCGTTCGCGCCGACCTCGCCCAAGACGACGCAGACGATGTTCGTCGCCCTCGTTCTCGGCCTGATGGCCGGGACGCTCGGCGCCTATGCGCTGGAGATGTTCAACGCCGGCTTCACCACTCCGCGCGAGATCGAGGACTTCCTCGCTTTGCCATTGCTCGCCTCGATCTCGAAAATGGACTCGCGCGAGCTCTCCGTGAATGGCGCGGTCCTGTCCATTCCGGAATATCCGCTCGCCAAGCCGCTGTCGCGCCTCAGCGAAGCGCTGCGCTCCCTGCGCAGCGCCATACAGATGAGCGACGTCGACAATCCGCCCAAGGTTCTGCAATTCACCTCGACGATCCCCGGCGAGGGCAAATCCACGCTCGCCATAGCGCTCGCCGGCTCGGCGGCGCAATCGGGACAAAAGGTTCTCGTCATCGACGGCGATCTGCGCCGCCCCTCCGCCTCGCGATATTTCGGGGCGGACAAGAGCGTCGGCCTCGTGGACTGCCTGGTCGGCGCAACGGAGCTGCACTCGGCGATCATCTACAGCGAGACGTTGAAGCTGTGGTTTCTGCCAGCGGGCGGCAAGACGCAAAACCCGCCCGGCCTGCTCTTGTCCGAGCGATTGAAGACGCTCGTCGCGAGCCTGCGGGAGGAATTCGATCTCGTCGTCATCGACACGCCGCCGATGGGGCCGGTCGTCGATCCGCTCATCATCTCCAATCTCGTCGACAAAGTGGTCTTCATCGTGCGCTGGGCGTCCACGGCCCGCGAAATGGTGGGGCATTCGATCGAGCGACTGTCCGGCCATAAGAAAGTGGCGGGCGTCGTGTTCAATCAGGTGATCGACGCCCAGGCGCAGAAATACGGCAAATACGCCTATTCCTATTATTACGGCGGCCGCTACTACAAGAAATACTACACCGAATGAGCCGCCTTCGAGAATTGCGCGTCTGGACCGCGATCGCCATCGTCACGATCGGCGGCGTCACCATTTTCGCGGCGGGCGAGCTGTTCGCCTTCGGCCTCGCCGATGTTTCCGCCGAAGCGACGAATGCGGCGCGAAGACTCGCGCCTTTCGTCGAGGATTCTATGGTCGGCGCGATGGCGGAGGCTCGGTTGCTCGAGCTCGACGCCGGCGCGAGCGATCGCGAACGTCGCGAGCGGCTCGGTCGTCTTTTGTCGCGCATTCCCCTCTCCGGCGCCGCATGGTTCGCGCTCGCGCAGGCGCGTTTCGACACGGATGAGCCGATGGAGAAAGTCGAGAGCGCGCTCGCCATGTCGAGCCTCGTCGCCCCCAATGAAGGCTGGCTGATGGGGCGCCGCGCCGCCTTCGCCATCCCGCTGTGGCCGCAGCTCACCGTCGCGGCGCGCCGAAACCTCGTCGCCGATCTCGTCGGCGGATGGGAGGGGACGCCCGGTCTCGAACGTGACGCGCTCATCTCGATCGTCTATCTGTCGCCGAGCGAGACGAAGGAAGAAGCGAGAGCGGCGCTTCTTCTCTTTGGCGCCGCGGGCGAGCAGGTCGCCGCCGAGCTCGGCCTCGCACCCTCGCCGACCGGGCCGCGTCGATGAGATCGCGACATGGGGCCGATCAGACCGCCGCCTCCTTCGGATATGAGCCGAAATGGACGCGTTGACGTCGAAGCCTCTGCGAGGCGAACCGCATGCGAGCGAAGGATCGGCGCTGCCGCGCGCGAGGCCGATCACCGTCATCGAAGCGCGGCCGGGATGGCGCGTCTTCGATTTCCGCGAGGCTTTCGCCTATCGCGAGTTGCTCTATGTCCTCGCGGCGCGCGACCTCAAAGTGCGTTATAAGCAAACGGCGCTCGGCGCCGCATGGGCGCTGCTGCAGCCGCTGACGATGATGATCGTCCTCTCCATCGTCTTCGGACGTCTCGCCGGCATTCCCTCGGACGGCGCGCCCTATCCGGTCTTCGCCCTGGCGGGCCTATTGCCCTGGACCTTCTTCGCCAATGTCGCGCCGGCGGCGGCGAATTCGCTCGTCGCCTCGTCGAACATCATCACCAAGGTCTATTTTCCGCGCATATTGATCCCGCTGTCGACCGCGGGCGCGCCGCTCGTCGATTTCGCGATCTCCGCTCTGCTGCTCGTCGCGGTCCTGGCCTGGAGCCATATCGGCTTTTGCTGGAGCCAGCTCGCGGCGCCATTCTTCGTGTTCGGGATCATGATCGCCGCGCTCGGAGTGGGCGTTCTGCTGTCGGCGCTCACCGTCGCCTATCGCGATTTTCGCTATGTCGTGCCTTTTCTCATGCAGTTCTGGATGTTCGCCTCGCCGGTCGCCTATCCGGTCGGCCTCGTGCCGCAGGAGTGGCGCTGGCTCTATTATCTCAATCCTATGGCGGGAATGATCGACGGCTTCCGTCACGCTCTCATCGGATCGGCGCCGGATGTCTGGGGCGTCGCCCTCTCCGGCGTCTCCGCTCTCGCGATCTTCGGCGCCGGCGTCGCCTATTTCGCGCGCGTCGAACGCCGCTTCGCCGACATCGTATGAAAATGACCAGACGAGGCGGAACGGCGATCCGCGCCGAAGGCGTGTCGAAGCGCTATCGCATCGGCAGCCCCGCGCGATCCTATCGCACGCTGCGCGAAGCGCTGACGCAGGCCGCCGCGGCCCCCTTCGCGCGGCTGCGCGGCCGCGCCCCTGCGCCAGAGGACGACGCGACCTTTTGGGCGCTGCGCGACGTCTCCTTCGAGATCGCCGAGGGTGAGGTCGTCGGCGTCGTCGGCCGCAACGGCGCCGGCAAGTCGACGCTGCTCAAAATCCTGTCGCGCATAACCGATCCGACGGAAGGGCGCGTCACGCTCGCGGGCCGCGTCGCCAGCCTGCTCGAAGTGGGTACGGGATTCCATTCCGAGCTCACGGGCCGCGAGAATATTTTCCTCAACGGCTCCATTCTCGGAATGCGCCGCGCCGATATTGCAAAGCGCTTCGACGCCATTGTCGATTTCGCCGAGATCGAGCGCTTCATCGACACGCCGGTCAAACATTATTCGAGCGGAATGTATGTGCGCCTCGCTTTCGCCGTGGCCGCCCATCTCGAGCCGGACATTCTCGTCGTCGACGAGGTGCTAGCGGTCGGCGACGCGCGCTTCCAGCAAAAATGCCTCGGCAAGATCGACGAGGTCTCGCGCGGCGGCCGCCGCACCGTGCTGCTCGTCAGCCATAATCTCGCGGCGGTGAAAAGTCTGGCGACGAGCGGCCTCGTCTTCGACCGCGGTCGACTCGTGCTGCAAGGAGGCGTCGACGAGGCGATCGCGGCCTATAGCCGGTTGCAACAGGCCGGCGCGAATGGCGAAGCGGATCGCGACTGGGGCGCGGGGGCGCATACACGCATCCGCTCGGTGGAGATGATCGGACCGGATGGTCCGACCCGTATTTATCTGCCGGGAACGCCGCTGCGGCTGCGCATCCTTCTCGATACGGATGGAACGCCGGGGCTCTCTGTCGACGTGTTCCTGAACAATGCGCTGCGCTCGCGCATCGCGCTCTGGTCCATGCATCATTTCGACGCCATGTCGCTGCCGACCGAGCCCGGCTCCTATGAGCTCACCATCGACGCGGCGCCGATCTTTCTGGCCTCGGGAAGCTATTGCATCGACGTCGGCACGGCGGTGACAATGGTGAATTGGGATCATCAGGTCTATGAGGCGATCGAGTTCGAAACGCCCTTCTCCAACGTCGGAGGGGGAAGCTGGGACTTCAAACAGACCTTCGGCTTTGGATTCGTCGCTTTGCCCTCCGCCACGCCGCCGACGCTGGTGAAGCTCGGCAAGCGCGCGGAGTGACCATTCGAGCCCGAGGAAAAGTGACGTGAATCTCCTCTATTGCGGCTGCGTCCCGGTCGAACGCTCCTGTCACGGCTCGCTGTTTCTCTATCGGCTCTTCGAGTCCTGGCCTGCCGATCGCCTGCGCATCATCGAGGGCTATCTAGGGCCCTCCGACGCGGGTCGTCGTCTGCCGGGCGTGCGCTATGCGGCCTTGGCGCGCAAGCGGCCGCGGCTTCAGACGACGCGCTTTGCTCCCCTCTTCGAGGCGGCGATCGAGCGCTTGGCCGAATATGACGCGCATCGCTTGGCGCGCCGCGTCGGAGACTGGCGCGTCGACGCCGTCGTGACCGTGGGGCACTATAATTCCTGGCGCGCCGCGGCGGCCTTTGCGGCGCAGCGACGTCTGCCATTGCATTTCATCCTGCACGACGACTGGCCCCGTGTGGCGCTGCGCAGCGAAGCGCATCGGCTGTCGCTCGATCGCAGATTCGGCGCCGTCTATCGGCAAGCCGCATCGCGGCTCTGCGTCTCGACCGCGATGGCGGAAGAATATGTCGCGCGCTATGCCGCCGCGGGAAGCGTTCTGCGTCCATTCCGCAGCCGCGACGCGTCGGCGCCACCTCCCCCGCCCGCGCGGCCCGATCGTCCCTTCACGCTCGTCTTCGCGGGAAGCGTCAATTCGCCGGGCTACGCCGCGGCGCTGCGGGACGCCGCCGCCGCGGCCGCCTCCATCGGAGGGCGACTGCTGATCTTCGGACCTCTCACGCCCGCGCAAGCGGATTCGATCGGCCTCGGCGGCGCATCGGTGATCATCGGCGGCATGATCGCTGCGGACGATTTGCTCACGGAGATCACGACGCGTGCGGACGCGCTCTTTCTCCCCATGTCCTTTCTCCCAGACGAGCAGGCCTATATGCGCCTCTCCTTCCCGAGCAAGCTCGCCGATTATACGCTCACGCGCCTGCCGATCCTGCTCTATGGGCCGCGAGATTGTTCGGCGGCGGCCTGGTCGCGAGCCAATGGCGACGCTCTGCTCCCTGTAGCGACGAAGGATGTGGCGACGCTCGGCGCGGCGCTCGGCGCGCTCGCGCGCGATCCGGAGCTGCGACGGCGCCTGGGCGAGACGGCCAGCAGAGCCGGGGACCGCGATTTCGCGCATCGGACGGCGCTCGCGACATTCGAGGCGGCGCTCGGCTTCGGCGAGGCTCGATGCTAGACGACGCCGGGCGGATAGCGGGCCAGCGAACGGCCCATATGCGGATCGGCGCGATCATTCCGACGATCGGCCGTCCGCAAGCGCTGCGGCGTCTGCTGACCTCGCTGGCGGCGCAGACGCGAACGGTGGACGAGATCGTCATCGCCGATGGCGGGTGCGACCCCGATACAGCGACAGTCGCCGGCGACCCCGTCTGGCGTGAGCGCGGCCTCGCCATTCGCCTCCTCGCGGTGTCGCCGCCCAATGCGGTGCGACAGCGCCGCGCCGCCGTCGCAGCCTCGCACAGCGAATTGCTGTTGCTGCTCGACGACGACGTCGAGCTCGAGGAAGATTGCGTCGCCGAGCTCGCGCGAGCGCTCGACGCGCGTAGCGACGGCGTCGGCGTGATGGCGGATTTCAGCAATGAGGATTGGCCGGCGCCGACCCGCGTCTGGCGTTTCGTGCTTCGACATGCGCTCGGCTTGCGCGAGGACGAATGGCAGGGGCGCGTGATCGGCCCGCTGCTGCGTTTCGGCTTTTCGCCGACGCCCGCGGAAGTCACTTCGGTAGAATGGATCGGCGCCGGCAATTCCCTGATCTCGCGCTCGGCCTATGAGGCCGGGGGCGGCTTTTCCGACTTCTTCCTGCATCGCTGCACGATGAATGAGGACGTCGATCTCTCCTTGAAGCTGCGCCGCCACGGCGCCCTCTATTTCGCGCCACGCGCGCGTCTCGCGCATTTCCACGCGCCGAGCGGCCGCGTCACGGCAGAGATCGCCGCCGAAGACGATGTGTTCAACCGCTACATGATCTTGCGACGCACGCTCGGGCGCTCGCGCGCCGATGCGCTTTCGCACATATCCGCCTATGCCGTTTTGGAATCTCTGGGCGCGGCGCGGCGGCTGTTCGGCGCCTCCGGGCCGCGCACGCGCGAAATTCTGCGCGGGCGACTGAAAGGCCTTGCGCGTGCGCTCGCCGACGGAGCCGAGAGATGAGCGGCGGCGCCGTCGAGCATTGGGTCTTTCTCGGCGACAGCCTCTGCGAGGGAGTCGGATCGTCGAGGATCGGCTTCGTCTCCGAGCTGGCGAAGACGCTTCCGGGAGCGGAAATGATCCGCCTCCGGCCGATGCGCATTCCGGGGCCCGTTCCTTATGACATAGCCGGCATGGTCGGCGAGCGCGCCGCCGCCGCGCGCCTGCTGCTCTGGAATCTCGGATGCGAGGGCACGACGACGCCCGACGATACAGCTTGGTTCTGGCTGCTCCGCAGCCTCGCGCCGACGCGCATCTTCATCCTGCGAGGCGCGCTGGAATCGATCCTGCGTCCGGCGGCGATCGTGGAGCGTCGGCCTCGGCTCTGGCTGCCGCGGAGCTGGCGTGGCCCCGCGGCGCTCGATCCGCGCTGCTATTTCAGCGAAACATGGTGGCGGCGCGCCAAGCAGAGGAGCGTAGACGCCGCCAAACAGGCCGCCCGGCGCCGCCTGCTGCGCATGGAGCCCGGCCGGCCGCTGCTGAGCGACGCGGACTTCCTCACCGCCTATGGCGCGCTGCTCGATCGCTGCGCTGCGCTCGGCGCCGTCACCGTCGCGATCGGGCTTCCCCACGTCAGCGAGCGCGTCTTCCCCGGCTCGGCGCGCGTCTTTCGCGAGCGCAGCATGGCGATCGCGGGGCTGGCCGCACAGCGCGGCTTGACCTTCGTCGACTGGCCGTCGCAGCTCTCCGCCGAAGCGCGGCCCGATTGCTTCTTTCGCGACGGCTTTCACCCCAATGCGCGCGGCGCCGCCGCTTTTGCGCAGAGCCTCGTCGAGGCGACGCGCCTGGAGCCGATCCATGTCTGACCGGCCGCAGATCACCGCGACCGTCACCGCCTTCGAGCGGATCGCGCAGACGCTGGACACGCTGCGGCGGCTCGAATCCTGCCGCCCGCCGCCCGCCGAGATGCTCGTGCATGTGGACGCCGGACGCCATGATTGCGCCGCCGCTGTGCGCGCGTCCTTTCCGGCGGTAAAGGTCTTCGTCAGCGAGATCGGCGTCGGTCCGGGCGGCGGACGCAACAGACTGATCGCGGCCGCGAGCCACGAGCTCGTCGCGAATTTCGACGACGATTCCTATCCGATCGATCCCGACTTCTTCGCTCGCGCCGGCGAACTCTTCCAACACCTGCCGGAGGTTTCGCTGGCGACGGCGCAGATATTTCATCCAGGCGAGGCGCTGGCGCCGGATCGACGCGTCATCGGCGAAACCGATAGTTTCCGCGGCGGCGCCGTCGTGTTTCGGCGCAGCCATCTCTTAGAGGTCGGTGACTATCTGCCGCTGGCGATCGCCTATGGCGCCGAGGAGGAAGACATAGCTCTGCGCCTGATCGACAGAGGACGGCGGCTCGTCGCCACGCCCTGGCTGCGCATCTTTCACAATTCGACTCTCGCGCATCACGCGGAACCGCGCATAAATGCGGCGACGATCGCCAATATCGCGCTGCTGGCTTTTTTGCGCTATCCGCCGCGGTTCTATCCGCGCGCGGCACTGCAGGTCGCCAACCGCGTCTGGTTCTCCCTCCGGATGGGGCGCGTGCGGGGCGTCGTCTCGGGATTGGCGATGATCCCGCTCCACCTTTGGCGAATGCGCGCGCATCGTCGCCTCGTGTCCGAGGCGGCCGTCGCCGCGAAATTCGCATTACGTGATGGAGCCTGGACCGATTTCTGACGGAGCGGAAGCCACCGACTGGATCGTCTGCCAGATCGGCGCGCGCGAGCATTACGCCCTGCCCGCCGCGCTGCGCGGACGTGGCCGATTGCGCGCCCTCGTCACCGACATCTGGTTGCCGCCGGATCGGCTCTGGAGCCGCGCGCTGCGGGCGGCAAGCCCGCGTCTCGCCTCGCGCTATGCGGCGGAGCTCGAGGGCGCGCGCGTCTTCGCCGACTCTGTTCCGTCCATTCTGTCGCGAAGCGCCGCGCGGCTGCTGCCGAAAGGCGCCGATTGGTCCGCCATGACGGCCGACAATCGCCGCTTCGACCATTTCGCCGCAGCGCGGCTGCAGCACATGGGCGCGCCTCCCGGCGGCGGCGGCGGCGGCGGCGTCGCGCTCTGCTACAGCTATGCGGCGTCGCGAACGCTGCGGGCCGCAAAGCGCCGCGGCTTGGCCACGATTCTGAATCAGATCGACGCCGGCCCGCAGGAGGCGCAGCTGATCTCGGCCCTGGCCGAAGGCGAAGGATCGAGAAAGGGGGGCGCGCCCTCGGACGCCTATTGGCGAGGCTGGCGCGACGAATGCGAGACGGCGGACATGATCCTCGTCAATTCGTCCTGGGCGCGGGATCGTCTCGTCGACGCGGGCGTCGCGCGCGAAAAGCTGGCGATCGTTCCGCTGATGTATCGCGCGGAGGGGCCGAGCGCCGAGCTTCGCTATCCTGCGCGTTTCGACGCGGATCATAAGCTGACGGTTCTCTTTCTCGGCGCCTTCTCGCTGCGCAAGGGCGCGCGGACGCTGCTGGAAGCCGCCGCCGCCCTGCAGGACCAGCCTGTCGAATTCCTCGTCGTCGGCCGCGACGAGCTGGGCGCCGCCTCGCAAAAGGACTATGCCAACATTCGCTTCGTCGGCGAGGTTCCGCGCGGCGAAACCCGCGACGTCTATCGAAAGGCGCATGTGTTCGTCCTGCCGACGCATTCCGACGGATTCGCGCTCACGCAGCTCGAGGCGCAGGCGCATGGGCTGCCGGCGATCGTCTCGCGATGCTGCGGAGACGTGGTCCTCGACGGCGCGAGCGGCATCCTGCTGACGGAGCCGAGCGCCGCAGCGCTACGCGAGGCCATTCTCTGGACGCTGCGCCATCCCGAGCGCCTCGGCGCCATGTCGGCCCGCGCGATCTCGCGCGCCGCCGATTTCGATCCGGCCGCAGTGACCGAACAACTGCTCGAACTGGGGCGCGAGGCCGTTCGGCGTCGCCGTCCCGGCATGGGCGCGGGGGCTTAGCGTCATGCGGCCCCTCCCCGGCGACGTCGGCGTCGCGCTCGCAGGCTCGGCGATCATCGGCGTCGGCGCAGTCCTCGCGATCTCGCAGACGCCGAGCGAATATGCGCCCCCCGGCGCCATGTTTTGGCCCGCGGCCCTATTGTCGGCGAGCCTGCTCGCAATCCCCATCATGCGCGCCCTCCTCGAGGGACTGCACGGCTTGCTCCATGCCGAAAACCTCCTCCTGGTCGCGATCATCTATTGGATCCTGCTCGATCTGCTGCAGGGCGCCTATCCGCTCGACGAGCTCAGCCGCGACGATGTGATCGCCGCCCTCGAGGTGATCGCGATTTTCGCGATGGTCGTGCCGCTCGGGCGGCTCGCGCCGACCTTGGGCGTGCCGAAGCCGATCATGCGCGCCGCGCGAGCCGATCTGCCGGCGCAGAGCGCTTTCGCCGCCGTATGCATCTGCTTCGCTCTGTGCATCTCACGCTTCGCCATACCGACGAATTTCGATCCGGCCCGGATGATCGACGGCCTCTATCAGCCGCGTTTCGGCGCGCCCTGGTCGCGCGGCGATCTCGGCGGCTGGGACGCCTTCATCGATCATCTGAGCTATTTCGGCTATGTGCTGCCAGCGGCGACCGTGCTGGTGGCGACGCGCGCCAAGGCGCGCTGGGCGGACCCGCGCGTTTGGATATCCATCCTGCTCGCCGCCATCGTCTGCGCCTTCCTCGCGCAGAGCGGAGGCCGCCGGATCATCGGCATGATGTTCGGATCGGGACTCCTGTTGTGGATGATACTGAAGGACCGTTTCTCGATCACGCGGGCCGCTGTCGTGGCGGGCGGCGCGATCGGCGTGCTGAGCCTGCTGCAATTCATCCTCGTCATCCGCAATGTCGGGCTCGAGGGATATTTGAGCGGCGACGTGGACCTCGAGGATTTCGAATTCGCCGGCCAGTTCCATGTCGACGACAATTTCCTGCGTCTCGCCCAGATCATTCATTATTTCCCCGATGTCGTCGAATATGTGGGCTGGCGGCAAATCTATTACGTGCTGGTCCGGCCCATTCCGCGCGCGCTCTGGCCGGACAAGCCGATCGACGCCGGCTTCAGCCTTCCCGGGCTCGTCGGCAAGTCCGACGTGTCCCTGTCGAGCTCGATCATCGGCGAGTTGCACGCCTCTTATGGGCTCATCGCCGTCGTCGTCGGCGCGTTGCTGCTCGGCTGGGCCGCGGCCTCCTGGACGACGCTGCTGCGCGAGCGCAATGAAAACGCCCGCGTGCTCTATTGCCTCGGCCTCATGGTCTTTTTCGTCGGCATGCGCTCGATGCAGGAAATCATTTTGATGACCTACGCCGTGCTCGCCTGGACCGTCGTCAGCCTCGTCACCTCCCGAAAAACCCGCGTCGGGACGCCGCCCGCCAGAAACGATAGCGAACAGAAGTGCGATCCATCGTCGTCGTAACGAATATGCCGTCGCCCTATCAGGCGCATTTGTTCGATCTCGTCGCCGCGGACGGACGAATGTCGCTGCGGGTGATCTATGAGCGGATGACGGCGACGGACCGCGCGTGGGACAAGCCTGCGCTCGCGCATGAGCACGCCTGCAGCGCCGTCGCGCCCTTGGAGCGCCTCGAACAATGGGTGCGGGACGCAGATCTCTGCGTGTTCGGCTGCTATCGCAAACCGATCGTGCGACGGCTGCTGGCGCGGCGCTTCGCCACGCGGCGCCCTGTCGTGTTCTGGGGCGAGCGCTTCGGCTTCGAAATGCCGCCCTCCATCGGCGCGATCTATCGACGATGGGCGCTGCGCTCTTTCCATGCGAGCCGTTCGGAAATGTGGGGCGTCGGCGCGATGGCCGTCGCCTCCTACCAACGCGAGTTCGGGACGCGCCGCCGCTACCGAAATATCCCCTATTGCTCCGATTTGTCGGGATTTCTGGCGATCGAGCGAGACGACGTCGAAGCGCGCGCCCCGCGCCTTCTGTTCTCCGGCTCGCTGATCGCGCGCAAGGGCGTCGATCTCATGCTCGCGGCGCTCGAGCGGACGCTCGCCGCCGGCGTCGCGATCGAGGCGATCTTCGTCGGCGACGGGCCGCTGCGCCCGCAAGTGGAGCGGCTCGCGCGCCGCTATCCGGATCGCGTCGCGCTGATCGGCTTCACGCAGATGAACGCGCTGCCCGATGTCTACGCCCGCGCCGACGTCCTCGTCGCGCCCTCGCGTCATGACGGCTGGGGACTCGTCGTCATCGAGGCCATGGCCGCCGGCATGCCCGTGCTCGGCAGCGACCGGACGGGCGCAGCGGTCGAGCGCGTCACGAGCGCGTGCGGATGGCTGATCCCGGCCGGCGACGCCGCCGCTCTCGAAAACGGCTTGCGCGAAATCGCGCGCACGCCGATCGCGCGGCTGCGCGCCATGGGCGCGACGGCCCGCGCGCTCAGCCGCGACTATACGGCCGAGGCCGGACGCGATCGCCTGCTCGAGGCGATCGATCATTGCCTCGCCGGCGCGTCTTGACGGAGGAACGAGGCTGCGCATCCTTCACGTCACGCCGACCTATCTACCGGCCGTCCGCTATGGCGGCACGATCTATGCCGTGCATGGACTCGCCAAGGCGCAGGCCGCGCTCGGCCATGACGTCGCGGTCTATACGACGAATGTCGACGGTCCCGGCGTCTCGCCTACGCCCATCGGCGCGCGGGTCGATCTCGACGGCGTCGGCGTGACCTATTTCGAGACGGGCCTCGGGCGACGCCTCTATCGATCGCCGCAAATGGGCGACGCGCTGCGGCGACATGCGTCGGATTTCGACATTCTCCATCTCCATTCGGCATTCCTGTGGCCGACCCTCGCCGCAGCGCGCATCGCGACGCGCCGCGGCGCGCCCTATGTGTTGTCGCCGCACGGCATGCTGGTCGCGTCGCTCGTGCGCGCCAAGAGCGCATTCCTCAAATCCTGCTGGATCGCATTGTTCGAGCGACGCACGATCCGCGAAGCGGCGGCGATCCATGTCGCCTCGCAGCGCGAGGCCGACGATCTGAACTCGTTCCGCTTCGATCTGCCGCGGGTTTGGAGCGTCGGCCTCGGCGTCGACGCCTCGACCGCGCAAAAGCCCGAGATGGAGCCGAGCGCCGACGTCGCCGCAGCGATCGCCGGACCACCCTTCGTCCTGGCCTTCGGACGCCTCGACTGGAAGAAAAATCTCGAGGCGCTCGTCGAAGCTGTTTCGCTCACGCCCCATCTGCGATGCGTCATCGCCGGCAATGACGACGAAGGCCGCGCCGCGGGGCTCGCGCGTCTCGCCGCCCGGCTCGGCGTCGGCGAGCGCGTGACGATCCTCGCGCGCCAGATCGAGGAGCCGGATCGATCGGCGCTCTATCGCGCTTGCCTCTGTCTCGCGCTCGTCTCGCTCAACGAGAATTTCGGCAATGTCGCGCTCGAGGCGATGTCGCATGGCCGGCCGGTCCTCGTCTCCAGCGCGGCGGGCGCAGCCGAGGCCGTCATCGAGGCTGCGGCGGGCGTCGTCGTCACGCCCGACATCCAATCGATCGCGCATGGTCTCGCGCTGCTGCTTTCGGATTCTCGCGCCGCAGAGGAAATGGGCGCGCGCGGACGCCGGGCCGTCGAAGAGCGATGGAGCTGGCGCGCCGCCGCAATGAAAATGATCGCGCATTATGAAAGCGCGCTCGTGCGATTCGACCCGCGAGGCTCAGCATAAGATGACCGCCCCTTATTCCCTGCTGGATCGGATCACCCCGGTGCTGCTCACTCACGATGAGGAGCAGAACATCGGCCGCACTCTGTCACGCCTCGGCTGGGCGCGGGATATCGTCGTCGTCGACAGCGGCAGCCGGGATGGAACGCTCGCCATTTTGCGCTCCGACCCGCGCGTGCGCGTCTTCACGCGGCCTTTCGACACACATGCGAAGCAATGGCGCTTCGCCGTCATGGAGACAGGCGTCGCCACCGATTGGATATTGAGGCTCGACGCCGATTACAGCGTGAGCGACGCGCTCATCGACGAGCTGCGCGCATTGCAGCCGGCGCCGGATCTCGCGGCCTATGAAATATCGTTCGATTACGCGATCTTCGGCCACCCTCTGCGGAGCTCGCTCTATCCGCCCAACACTGTGCTGCTGCGCAGAGGATGCTTCTTCGTCCATGATCGCGGACACACCGAGGCCTGGCGCGTCCATGGTCGCGTCGCGAGGCTCGCGGGCCGGATCGTTCATGACGACAGAAAGCCGACGGCGCGTTTCGTTTCGGCGCAGATCCGCTATATGTCGCGTGAGGCCGAGCGGCTCGCCGCCGAACCGCATTCGCTGAAGAGCCGTCTGCGCAATCATCCGCCGCTGATGCCGATCGCGGCCTTCGTCTATGCCTATTTCGCTAAGGGTTTGTTTCTCGACGGCCGCGCCGGCCTCTATTACGCGCTGCAGCGACTGGTCGCGGAATCCATTCTCGCGTTGATCGCGCTGGAGAAGCGGCTCTCCCCTTCATCGGATGTCGCGCCCTCGACTCGAGACGTCGCGAGGGACGAGGATGCGCGATAGCCGCATGAGCGCATCATGATCATTCTCGGCCTCAACGCCTTTCACGGCGACGCCGCCGCTGCGCTGATCCGCGACGGGGAGCTCATCGCCGCCGCGGAGGAAGAACGCTTCCGCCGCGTCAAACATTGGGCCGGATTTCCGTCGCAGGCGGTGCGCTATTGCCTGGCGGAGGCCGGCGTCGGCTTAGATGCAGTCGATGTCGTCGCGCTCAATCAGGATGGGCGCGCCAATCTCGGCGCGAAGCTGCGCTATCTGCTCTGCGCTCGCCCGAGCCTTTCGAGCGTGCTGGAACGGGCGCGCAATCGTCGCGCGAGAGACGGCGTCGGAGAAATTCTGCGGCGCGAATTTCCCGACGCGCGGCGAATCCCAGAGATCGCTCATGTGGAGCATCATCTCGCGCATCTCTATTCGGCGTTTCATGTCTCGCCCTTCCGCGAGGCGAGCGTCGCCTCCATAGACGGCTTCGGCGATTTCGCGAGCGCTGCATGGGCGCTCGGCGGCGACGCCCCGCTCGATACGGAAGGGCGCGTGTCCTTTCCACATTCGCTCGGCGTCTTCTATCAGGCGATCACGCAATATCTCGGCTTTCCGCACTATGGCGACGAATATAAGGTCATGGGGCTCGCGCCTTATGGCGCGCCGAATTATCTGCCGCAGATGCGGCGGCTCCTTCGCCTCCGCGACGACGGCGCCTTTGCGCTGGCGCTCCCCTATTTTCGTCATCACAAAGAAAAAATCGCGTTCCGATGGGACGACGCGCCCGAATTCGCGGATCTGTTCACGCCCGCGCTCGAGGAGCTGCTCGGCCCACGGCGCGCGCCCGGCGCTCCGCTCGAGCAACATCACCGCGACATCGCGCGCTCCGCGCAAGCGATGTATGAGGAGGCCTTCTTCAACCTGCTGAACGCGCTGCAAGCGCGTCACGGCCAGCTCAATCTCGCGCTCGCCGGCGGCTGCGCGATGAATTCGGCCGCCAATGGAAAAATCCGCAGCATGACGCCTTACAGGCATGTCTATGTGCAGCCGGCGGCCGGAGACGCGGGCGGAGCCATAGGCGCGGCCTTCGCCGTCTGGCGTGGGCGCGGCGGCGCGCGGCGCTTCGTGATGGATCACGCCTATTGGGGCCCGCAATTCGCCGGCGACGAGATCGAGCGTCTGCTCGCGGCTCAGTCGGACCGCCTCGCCGCGGCGCATTGTTCCGTCGAGCGGATCGAAGACGAAGCCTCATTGTGCCGACGCGCCGCGGCGATCGTCGCGGAAGGCCGAGTGCTCGGCTGGTTCCAGGGACGCATGGAATGGGGTCCGCGCGCGCTCGGCAATCGCTCGATCATCGGCGATCCGCGCCGCGCCGACATGAAGGATATTCTCAACGCCAAGATCAAGCGCCGCGAATCCTTCCGTCCTTTCGCGCCTTCGGTTCTCGCCGAGGCCGCGTCAGAATGGTTCGAAGAGGAGGACGAGGCGCCCTTCATGGCCTTAGTCGCCCAGATCCGCGAGGATAAGCGCGCGCTGATTCCGGCCGTCACCCATGTCGATGGCTCGGGGCGTCTGCAGACGGTCGAGAAATCGGCCAATCCGCGCTTTCACGCATTGATTTCGGCCTTTCGCGACATCACCGGCGTGCCGATGACGCTCAACACCTCCTTCAACGAGAACGAGCCCGTCGTCTGCCGGCCGCAGGAGGCGCTCGATTGCTTCTTGCGCACGGATATGGACGCGCTCGCCCTCGGCGACGCGCTGATCACGCGCATTCCGCGCGGCTGACCCTGCTTTTTCGTCGGGCCGTCATTCGCCCGACACGCGCGCGAAAACGGGTTCCGCTTCGCCGGTCTCCTCGCGGACGCGAGCGAGAGCTCTGTCGGCCCGGATCGCGCGCGTCCCCGCCTCGCCGGCGTCGAGCGCTCGCTCGTCGAGACGGCTCTCCCGCAGGCTGGCGAGCAGTTTCTCCCATTCCCGCAGCGATCGTCGGCGGCCGAATTCGTCATCCAGCAGGGCGCGCGCATTGCCTCCCCATCGGGCGATCGTCGCGGGATCGCGCTTCAAACGGCGAATGAGCGAGGCGAGGCCGGCGCCGTCGCCGGATTCCACGGCGGTCCCGCAGTCTTGGCGCCCGACCAGCGAAGCGATCTCGCCCTCGGGATCGCCGATGACGATCGCGCCGCGGCCGGCGGCGGCGACGCCATAGAATTTGCTCGGCACGATCAGGCCCTCCATCGCCGGGAGCAGCGATATCCAATGGAGATCGGCGGCGGTGAGCGAGAGCGGCAGGAGTGCTGCGTCCTGATAGGGACGAAACTGGAACATAGACGAGAGGCCGCGCGTCTCGACCTCGGCCTTCAGCCCGCTGCTGAGATAGCCGCCGCCGATGAAGAGAAACAGCAGATCGGCCTCCTCGCGCAGCCGCTCCGCGGCGTCGAGCAGCGTCCGATACTCATGTGCGCGGCCGAGATTGCCGGAATAGGCGATGACGAAGCGGCCGCTCAATCCCCATTCGGCGCGCAAGGCGTTGCCTTCGATCGGCCGGGGAAGGACGCGCTCGTCGTCGCACCAATTGGGGACGACGACGACGCTCTCCGGCGGCAGGCCCAGCCCACGGAGACGCGCCGCCATGCGCTCGCCGATCGCGACATTGCGCGTCGCGAATTTCAGGCTGAGATTGCGCGCGCCGGCGAGCAGCGCGCCGAAGCGCCTCGGAAGACGCACGCCGAGTCCGAGCGCCACCTCCGGATAGATATCCTGAAGCCAATTGACGAGACGGCAGGATTTGAGCCACGCCACCGGGGCCAGGGCCACGGAGAGCAGCGGCGGATCGGTCATGACGACAAGGCAATCCCCGCGCGCGGCGAGACGCATCGCGGCCGCTGCAAAGTGAAAATAGAGCGCGGCTGCGTCGAAGGCGCGACCCCAGAGGGAGTGCCGCCCGAAACGCGATCGGTAGACCCGATGGACGGTGACGCCGTTCGACGTCTCCCGCGCCGGCAGATCCGCCGAGGCGTCGTCATAGAGCCCGCGGCTCGTGACGACGACGACCTCCTCCCCTTTCGAGGCGAGATGGAAGGCGAGGTCCGAGAGCAGCTGACTCGTCGCCGAAAGGTCGGGCGCAAAGAAACGATTGAAGAAGATGAATTTCATCGCGGCGCATTCGGTCTCGAGGCATGGGCGCGCCGCTGCGGCGCGAGGCGTTCGGCTTTTCCGGGTCGGTCGCGGCGCGACGGAGGATCGTCGGCAGGCGACGTCAAATCGATCGCCCCGGCGCCAGCGCGGGAGCTTTCGGCCTCGAATGTGACCGCAGGGCGCCGTCGGCGTCCGAACGCTCGGCCCGGCCGCCGCGCGCCGCCGCGCCTTCGAATTCGCTCCGATACCAGCCGGTCGCATGATCGACCGCCGCCTTGTTCAATTTCTCGCCGGTGAAAGCGACGGCGAGCGTGCCGAAGGCGATCGCCATATCCAGCCGCCAGGAGGCGTGTCGGATGTACCAGACATCGAGCGCATTCTTCTCCTCGGGCGAAACGACGGTTCCGCCATTGATCTGCGCCCATCCGGTGACGCCCGGCCGCACGCTGAGGCGCCGCCGCGGGTCGGTCGGCTGATCGACCGGCAGTAGCGGACGCGGCCCGATGAGCGACATATGGCCGATGATCACATTGTAGAGCTGCGGAATCTCGTCGAGGCGGGCGGCGCGGATCGCGCGGCCGATCCTCGACAGGCGCCGCTCTTTCGGCATGCGGCGGCCGAAGCGGTCGAAGGGCGGCCGAAAAGTGCGGAATTTATAGATGAAGAATCTCTCGCCATCGCGCCCGATCCGCTGCTGCCAGAAAACGATCGGCGCGCCGACGTCGACCAGAATGGCGCATGCGACGATCAGCGCCATGGGCAGAGCAACGACGAGCAGAAGGCTCGTGAGCAGAAGGTCGATCACGCGCTTCGACTCGAAATAATCCGGCGCATCGAGACGCCCGTCCGGCGCCGCTCCGAACCGCGCCTCCGGCCTCGCCTGCCGCGGCGCGAGATTGAGCGCCTCCGAAATGCCGATGCAGTCGCGGCTGCGGGCGTCGCATTGTGCGGCGACGTCTTCCAGCAGCTCGGCGGGCAGGGCTTCTTTGTCGTCGCTGAGCCAGACCTCGTCGATCTCGACGCCGTGCTCGGCATATTCGTCGAGCACGACCCCTATATCCTGCGGGAGGCCGACGATCGAGACTCCGCCGACCTTCCGCCCGACGAAAGTCGGCCGCGCGTCGAGGGCGGCGACGACCTGCGTCGTCCGCGGCCGCTGATAATCGGTCAGTTTGATCGCGACCGACGCGAAACGATCCACGCCGATCAGGATCACGCGTCGCAACGCGACCGACGGGTCCGCGACATCGGATTCGAGCTCCTTGCGCCAGACGTCCCTATGGTGCAGACGCGTCGCCGCGCGGATCGCGATCAGGCCGGCGCTCAGAACGAGGCCGTAGATCACCGGAGTCGAACGCGGGACGCCCTCGAGCCGCGTGAGCGTGAAGAGAATCACGCTGCTCGTCGCGACCGCGCAGGCCGACGCGCAACAGACATCGACGGCGTCGCGGAGCGAAAAAAACTGCCCCATGCGGGCGCTCAGCCGGAAACCCCACAAAATCAGCAGCGAGCATCCGATCGAAAGCAAGGCGTAGCGATAGGGCGCCGGCACGTCCTGAGAGAACTCGCTCGGATCGAGAAGCGCAGGGTCGCGCAGAGCGAGAGCAATGAAAGGCGCAGCCGCCGCCCAGCAGAGATCCGCGAGCTCGAGACGGAACGCCGTCCTATCCCTCGATGCCGGCGACGCCACCCTCATGCAATTTTCCCAACGTAAACAGGGATTTGTCAGCCAATTAGCGCATTCTTTATCTTGAGCATAGCCGCCGTAATATGTCAACAATACGGCGATTCGCGATCGATGGCGGATAAATGCCGGATGATCGCGGCCACTCGCGATTTCGTCGGTCGGCGATATGCTTTAGACTTCCGACCGACTGTCGCGACGGGCGCGCGGGCGCGACTGGACCGGGTCGGCGAGATGACGATTTCACGATTGACGCAATTTCAGACTTTGCAGAACGGATTGCCGACGGTCCTTCCACCCGATCTGCGCATCTATGCGATCGGCGATATCCACGGGCGCGCCGATCTCCTCGATGCGCTCGCACGCCGGATCGAAGACGAGATCGCCTCGGCGCCCGTGGAGGTGCTGACGATTTTTCTCGGCGACTATGTCGATCGCGGCCTCCAATCTTCGACCGTCGTCGAATGGCTGAGCCGCGGCGATTTTCCGACGCCCTTTCACGCGCTGCGCGGCAATCACGAAGAAATATTACTGCGTTTCCTGGAGGACGACTCGGTCCTCGAGGGCTGGCGCAAGTTCGGAGGGGTGGAGACGCTCCATTCCTACGGCGTGGACGTCTCCTCCGTCATGCGCGGCAAAGGCTATGAAGAAGCGCGGCGCGCCCTGGCGGCTCGGTTCCCGGACCACCATCGGAAATTCATCTCGGAGACGCCGTTGACGGCGAACTATGGCGATTATTTCTTCTGTCACGCGGGCGCAAAGCCGGGCGTGCCTCTCGACCAACAGAGGGCGGAGGATCTGCTCTGGATCCGGGAGGAGTTCCTGAACTTCCGCGGCGCCTGGGAAAAGATGATCGTGCATGGCCATACGCCCGTCTCCGAGCCCGACATCCAGCCCAATCGCATCAATGTCGATACGGGCGCTTTCGCGACCTCTGTCCTCACCGCCGTGGTTCTCGAGGGAGACAGTCGCCGCATGTTGTTCGCGGGCCACGTCTGACCGCGTCGAGACCAATGTTCCGGCGATCCGCGACCGCGTCCGCCTGGTTCGAGGCGCATAGCGGCAATTTGCGCGCCGCCGCGCAATTCGTACGGAGGCGTTGGCCGCCGCTCGTCGGCGCGACTAGTCTCGCTCTCTTCGCCGGAGCGCTCTTCATCGCATCGGCGACGCCTCTCTATACCGCTTCGACGCAATTGCTGATCGAAACGCGCCGCGAACGCGCGATCGGCGCCGACGCGATACTGACGCCGGCGCCGATCGGCAAGCGCATGATCAAGAGTCAGATCGCCGTCATCAGATCGGCCGCGCTGCTGCGGCGCGTCGTCGAGCGCGAAAGGCTGATCGACGATCCGGAATTCGGCGTCGCAGCGGCGGACAGGCGCGCCGCTGGAAATTCGTCCACGGCGATCGCCGCGACGATCGAGCGCGTGAAGACCGCCCTCGCCGTCACTCTGCTGCGCAACTCCCGTGTGATCCAGATCTCCGTCACGTCCGCCGATCCGGCAAAAGCGGCGCGGCTCGCCGACGCCATCGCCGACGCCTTTGTCGTCGACAAGCTCGACGTGCGTCTCGAGGCGGCGAGGCGCGCCTCCGCTTGGCTCTCCGATCGGCTCGTCGCGCTGCGACGTCAGTCGCGCGACTCCGAAGAGGCGCTGGCGAGATATCGCGCCGAGACCAGCGCCTCGACGGAGCCCGGCGGGGCGAGAATCGATCCCGCGCAGCGCGCGCGTCTCGCTCAGCGAGCGGCGGGCGCGCGCGCCGAGGCGGCGGAGCGACAAGCGCGCCTCGAGCTGCTGCAGTGGATCGAGGGCCGTGGCGGCAAAGCCGCCGAGCTCCCCGGCGTCGGCGGAGCGCTCGCAGAGCTGCGGCAGCGCGCCGCGGAGCTCTCCCGACAGGAGGCGGAGCTTCGTTCGCACTACAAAGCCACGCACCCTTCGGTGGTGGCGCTTCGCGCCCAGATCACGGATGTCGAGCGCGCCATCGAAGCGGAAAATCGCCGGCTCTCCATCGGCGTCCGCCACGAATTCGAGCTCGCGGAGGGAAACCGGGAGGCGGCGGAGACGACGCTGCGCGAAATTTCCGCAGCCGACGATCGCGGCAAGTCGGAGGCGATCACGCGGAGCGAGCTGGAGCGCGCCGCCGCCGGCGACAGAAAGCTCCTCGAAAACATGCTTCGCCGCGCGCGATTGGTCCAAGAGCAATCCACATTCGAGCCGCGCGAAGCGAGGATCATATCGCCCGCCCTCGAGCCCGGCGCGCCGTCCTGGCCCGACAATGCGCAGACCATGCTGATCGCGCTCGCGCTCGGCGCGATCGCCGGCCTCGGCGCCGCTTACGCCAGCGAATTGGCGGACACCGGATTCACGACGCTCGCCCAGATCGAAGCGCGGCTCGCGCTTCCCCTTCTCGCCTCGATCCCGGAAACGGAAACGCGCGGCGCTGCGACCGACGAAGCCGCGCCGATCCTCGCAGACCTTTTGCGCGCCAAACCTCTGTCGCGCGTCAGCGAAGCCTTCCGCGCTCTGCGCAGCGCGATCGAAATGACCAATGTCGACGACCCGCCCAAGCTGATTCAGCTCACCTCGACCGTCCCGGGCGAAGGAACGACGACGATCGCCGCGGCGCTCGCAGCCTCCGCCGCGCAGTCGGGTCTGCGGACTCTTCTCGTCGACGCCGACCTTCGCCATAGGACCGCTTCGCGATATTTATCGGCGGACGAAAAGCCGGGCCTCGTCGATCTCCTCATCGGCTCCGCCGGGCCGAGCGCCACGATCCACTTCGACGACAAGCGCGGAATCTGGGTTCTGCCGGCGGGCGGCGACACACAGAATTCGACCGACCTGCTCGAGTCGGAGAAGATGAAGTCGCTCGTCGCCGCGCTGCGTCGCCAATTCGACCTCGTCCTCATCGACACGCCGCCGATCGGCCCCGTCCTCGACCCGCTCGTCATCGCCGGGCTCGTCGACAAGACGATTCTCGTCATTCGCTGGGCGGCGACCGCGCGCGCGGCGGTCGCGCATGCGATCGAGCGTCTGCCGGACCGCGGCAGGATCGCGGGCGTCGTGTTCAATCGGGTGATCGAAGCGAAAGCCCGCAAATATGGCCAATACGCCTATTCCCGTTATTCCGGCGGAGGCGACTTCGAGAATTATCACCGCGATTGACGCGCGCCGTCAGGCTCGAAATCGCGCGAAATATCGGTCGAGCCGGCGCAGAACCCAGAACGGCCCGCGTAGCAGCGCGTAGAGCCAAGCGAGACGCTCCGGCAGAGGAAAGGTGGCGACATCCTCCGGCGCGACGAGATAGCGACGAAATTCGGCGAAGAGAAAAGCGCGGTCGGAGCCGAGCAGAAACGTCGACAGGGCCGTCTCCACCTGCCCGTCGAGCCGTGTCCATGCGGGCTTCGAATCCGAGGAGAGAATGGCGCGAAGCGCGATCGACGAGAGCATGTCGGCGACGCCCCCGCGCAATTTCGCGGACAGCGCCTCGGGCGGCTCGAGGCCGAAGAGCGTCTCGCACAGCGCCAGAGCCTGAGCGGCGCAGCGGCCGGCGCCGGCCTCTTCCGCGGCGCGAAACAGTTCGGGCGTATCCCCCGCCTGCGCGAGCAGCGCCGCGAGATCGGCGAGCCATTTCAGCCGCGCCCAGCCATGTTGCGCGCCATGCGCGCAGAGATAGACGAAGAGCGGCGCGCGCGCGAGCGTCGGCGCGTCGCGTTCGCCGATGCGAACCCATTGCTTGGGCGCAGAGAGATCGACGCCGCGCGCCAAATGCTCATTATAGACGAGACGCCAATGCAGCTCGACGACGATGCGCCGCGTCTCGTGTCGGAACTCCCATTCGCGGCGCCCTGCTCGCATGAGCGCCAGGCGAAATTCCTCGACCGGCGGCGGCGCCCCGATGAGACGATAGCCGAGCCCTTCGAGAAGGGCGCGCGCGGCGCGACTGTCCTCCGGCCGCACGAGAAGATCGATGTCTTGGCTGTGCTTGATCGCGAAGTCGCGATAGAGCAGCGCCTCGAGCGTCGCGCCCTTGACGAACAAGACTTCGATCTTCGCCTCGGCGAACGCCTCGTGCAGCCGCATGGTTTCGCCCGCGAGCGCCAGATTCGTCTTCGCCATGGCGAGAACGCGCGCGGCGAGCGCCGCGTCGAACCATGCGGGCGCAGCCACCCCCGCCTTGGAGAGACTGTCGCGCACGAGCCCGAAGAGCCGGTGACGCTCGACGAGCCGCGCGAGGCGCTCCCAATCGATCGCCTCGCTTGCCGCCGCCTGCACCGCGCGGTCGCGGGCCGCGCCGGGAGGCCAGCGACAACAGGCGCACAAGAGAAAGAACTCGCGCGGCGCGCTTTCGAGCAGGCGCGCCGATCGACGCCGCGCAAATCGGCCGAGAAGACGCGCGATCATCGTCTGTCTACGGATACGCGCGCGGAGCAGAACGGGTCGTCGCGCCGCCGCACTTGCGGCCGGTCCGCCCCATCGTATAGATCTCTCGCGCCGGCCGACGACAATGGCGGAACTCTTCTCAACCGACGATCTGGCATGAGCGGAATTTTCGGAATCGTCAGATTCGACGGCGCGCCCGTCTCCGACATCGCGCTCGAGCGAATGGCGAATAGTCTCCGCCGTCGAGGGCCAGATCGTCGCAAATTCACGACAGAAGGCGCCGCAGGGTTAGGCCATTGCCTCATGCGGGTCAATCGCGAGGATTATTTCGACGCCCAGCCCCTTCGCGCCGCGTCGGAAGGGCTCGTTCTCGTCGCCGACTGCCGCCTCGACAATCGCGAGGAGCTCGCCGAAAGGCTCGGGATCGACGCCGAGGCGCTCGCCACGCTCGCCGATAGCGCATTGATCTTGCGCGCCTATCGTGAATGGGGCGGCGATTGCGCGGAGCGTCTTCTCGGCGCCTTCGCATTCGCGCTCTGGGACGCGCGCAAGCGCGAGCTGCTGATCGCGCGCGATCCGATGGGCGAGCGCTGCGTCTATTATCATCACAGCGAGGCGGTCTTCGTTTTCGCGACGGAGATCAAGGCGCTCTTCGCCGTCGAGGAGACGCCGCGGCGCCTGTCGGAGCGGGAAATCGGCCGCCATCTGATGTTCCAGGCGCCCGGCGTGGACGGCGAGACATTTTTCGAAGGCGTCACTTTTCCCTTCGGCGGCCAGACCGTGCGCGTCGGGCCGCAGGGGGCGCTGGAGACGACGACCTATTGGGAGCCGCGCGCCGATCCAGTTCATATCGGCCGCGACGAGGCCTATTATGTCGCGACCTATCGGCGCCTGCTGACGGAAGCGGTCGACTGCCGAATCCGACGCGCCATCGCGCCGCCCGCGCTCATGCTCAGCGCCGGTTTCGACAGCGCCGCGATCGCCGGCGTCGCGCAGCCGCGACTCGCGGCGCAGGGCCGAAAGCTCCTCGCCTTCTCCTCCGTCCTTCCCGCGGATTATGTCGGCCCGCATGGCTGCGTGCGCCATTGGGTCGAAGCGTGCCGGCGCGTCATGCCGCATCTCGACGTGCGCTATTTCGTGCAGAGCGACGAAAATGTCTTCTCCGAATTCGAGCGCATCTGCGAAGCCTCGGACGCTCCGCCCCATAATCTTCACTATCTGACCGACGCGCTCTATCTGCGCGCGGCTCAGGCGGGCGCGCGTGTGATGATGGACGGCTTCGGCGGCGATCTCGGCCTCAATCCGCGGCTCGGCAATGTGCTCGCGCATCTTCTGCGGCAGGGCCGGCTGCTGCTGTTCATTCGGGAATTCGCAGCGCAGCTCCGCGCCGGCGACAACACATTCCGCAGGCTCGCCATCGACACGACGAAGCAATTGATCCCGGATCGGATCAAGCGGCTCAAGCGCATGTTTCGACCGCCCGGACACGCCCGCTTCATCGCGCCTCGCTTTGCGGCCGAACTCGCGAGAAGCGGCGCCATAAATGTCGACGACCTCTATTTGGGTCCGCGCCCCGATCTCTCGCTGCATGACAAAATGCAGAGCGCCTTGCGCGGCTGGGCGAGGAATAATCGCCGCCTCAACGCCAATGAGGCGGCCGCCCGCGGCCTCGAGCTGACGCGGCCCCTGCTCGATCAACGGATCGTCGAATTCGCTCTCGCCGTTCCCCCCGAATTCTGGATCAAGAACGGCCGACCGCGCTATCTGGCGCGCAGAGCGCTCGCCGACGTCTATCCGCCGCAGTTCCAAGAGCGTGAGGCGCGCCAGGATTCGCTCGAACCAGAGCGCCATCGCGGACTGACGAGCGTCCTCCCCCGATTGCGCGCGGAATTCCGCCGACTCGCCGAAGACCCGGCGCTGCGCCGATACATCGACTTCGACGCGCTGCAACGCGGCCTCGATAACCTCGAGCCAGGCTCGCGAGAGGCTGTCCTCGTCGCGCGCGCAGTATCTTTGGCGAAATTCGTGGAGTGGATGCGAGCGGGCAATCGAACGGGGCGATGAGTCGTCGAATCGGGCGTCAGGAGGAGTGAACCGAAGGAGAGCTCTCCGGGGCGCCCAAGGTCGGTCCGGACGTCTCCTTGAAAATTTCGCTCGAAATCACCTTTGGCGTCGACCACGCCTTGCGCGCGGGCGCACGAGCCTCGGTCGGCTCGATCGCGGCCTCGCACTCCAAAGAATTCGGCATATCGGACATGATCGAAACCGCTCCTCTGTATGCTCGAACCATAGTGGACGCGCCTCCCGCGAGCAACCCTCGGCGGCTCTGGCGAATCCGCGGTCGGGCCTCACGCCCCGGTTCCCGCTTTTTCGAAATCCTGCTCAGTCGGCGTCCGGCCTCACGGTCGACGACCCCGCCCCTCTCGCGCGGCCGTCCGAGCGCGTTGCCATCGTCCCGGCGCTCGGCTAACGATCGCTGCGATGGATGGAAACGACATGCATTTCTACCGTCTGGCCGGCCTCGCCGTCGCGAGCGAAATCTCCCTTCCCGGAGCGATCGTCGCGCCGCCCCCCGGCGCGGCCGCGCAAATCGCGATAAGATTCGGTCCAGTTCCGACGGATCTGGAAAACCCCGGCGCCAGCGGCCCGACATGGGCGATGAGCGGCGACGATTTCCTCCTGCGCGTACCCGGAGTCGCGCGCTTTTTGATGCGGGACGGCCGCTCCATCGACGTCGAGCTCGAGACTGGCGCGACGATCGAGGACGCTGCGCCTTTTCTGGCCGGAACCGCCTTCGGCGTGCTCCTGCACCAGCGCAAGCTGGTTCTGCTCCATGCGAGCGCCATATGCGTGGAGGGCGCGGCGGTTCTGTTCTGCGGCCCGTCGGGCGCCGGAAAATCCACGCTCGCCGCAGCGCTGGACCAACGCGGCTATCCTTTCGTGACCGATGATTTTTGCGCGGTGGCCGTCGATCGGCTCCCGCCGACGGTCCATCCCGACGGTCGCCTCCTGAAGCTCTGGGCTCATTCGGTCGATGAACTCGCGCTTTCCGAAAGCCGCGGCGGAGCGGTGCGAAATCGGCTCCAAAAATTTTATATCGAACCGCGCGACGCCGCCTGTGAGCCGCTCCCTCTGCGGGCCCTCTATGTCCTGCGCGACGACCGGCTGGAAAAAAAAGTTCACATAAGCCGGGCCAATGTCGTGGACGCCGCTCTATCGCTCCGACAATGCGCCTACCGTCCCCAGATCGTCTCGCGCTTCGATCAGGAGGGGCTCTATCTGCAGGCGTCGGCGGCGATCGCCGCGACCGCGGGCGTCTTCCTCCTGCGCCGTCCGATGGAGTTTTCCGCCATGGCCGAGGTGATCGGGCGGCTGGAGGACGAATGGCGGGAGGCCGGATCGGGAAGGCCGCCGCAATGATGCGGAGAGTCTGGCTCGCATCCTATCCGAAATCGGGAAACACCTGGGTGCGCATGCTTCTCGGCGCGCTCGCCGCCGGACCGGAGGCGCCGCTCGACATCAATGACCCGCCGACGAGATGGGGCATAGCCAGCGGCCGCGAATCATTCGAGCTCGAAACGCTGCTCGACTCCGATCTCTTCACGCATGAGGAGGTCGATCGCCTGCGTCCGCGCATTTTCGAGCAAATGGCGCGCGACGACAGGGCGGCGAGCGGCCCCGCGCCCCGTTTCGCGAAGACGCATGACGCCTATCTGCCGACACTCGACGGGGAGCCGCTTCTCGCCGGCGCGCGCGGCGCGGACGGCGCCATTCTGGTCCTGCGCGACCCCCGCGCCGTCGCGCCGTCGCTCGCCAACCATTTGGGAGTCGCCATAGACGAGGCGATCCGGCACATGAGCGACGAGGCCTTTTGCTTCAGCAGCGGCGTGGATCGGCGCCCCCCTCAGTTTCGACAACGGCTGTCGAGTTGGAGCGGCCACGCCGCGAGCTGGCTCGATCAGACCGACCTGCCGGTCCTCGCGCTTCGCTACGAGGATCTTTCCGCCGACCCCTGCGCCGCTCTGCGAGGTATTCTCGACTTCGCCGGATGGAGAGCCTCGCCGGAGGAGATCGCGCGCGCCGTCGCCAGGGCGAGCTTTTCAGAGCTGCAGCGGCAGGAGCGGGAAAGCGGCTTTCGCGAGGCCCCGCGAGAGCGAGATCGAAAATTCTTCCGCCGCGGCCGACCCGATGCCTGGCGCGAGGAGCTGACGCGAGCGCAGATCGCGCAAGTCGAGCGGGAACATGCTGCGATGATGCGGCGATTGGGCTATGAATTCCACGATCCGCGCGCCGGCGCGAATGGATAGGACCATGACCATTATCTCCAGGCAGGGCGATTGGCTGACGGCGAAAGTCGGCGATCAAATGGTCATGATGTCGGCGACGAACGGCAATTATCTGGGGCTGAACGAAGTCGGCGTTCGCGTCTGGGAGCTGCTGGAGACGCCCCGGGAGCTGGACGCGCTCTGCACGCTGCTCGAGACCGAATATGACGTTTCGCCGGAGACCTGCCGCGCGGAAGTGGAGGCCTTTGTGACCGAGCTGATCCAAAATGGCGCCGCCTCGCTCGATCCGCGCTAGGCCGCCGCGGCGCGACGCCGCCTCCTATGCGCTTTTTCTGGAGGCCTGCCTCTGCCTCGCGGTCGCGCGCGTCGCGATCGGCTGCCTGTCCTTTCCCCGTCTGGCGCGCCGGCTCGGCGCCTTCACCGAGCCTGAGGAGGCGCGAGCGCGCGCGGTCCCCGCCCCGGCGCGGGAGGCGCAGCTCGCCTCGCAGATCGGCTGGGCCGTGCGAGCGGCGGCGCGGCGGCTTCCGTTTCGGGCCCTCTGCCTTCCCCAGGCGCTCGCGGCGCGCATCATGCTCGCGCGACGCGGGATCGCCAGCGTGCTGCATTTCGGCGTCGCGACGGGCGACGCGAGACCCATAGCCGCCCATGCATGGATCGACGCCGCCGGCGTCGAGGTGGCCGGCTATCCGGCCGCCGCCTTCACCGAGATCGCCTGTTTCGTCTGAGGCGGAATTCGCAACAGCGGGAACCGGCTTTCCGATAAAAATCCTGCTAAAAAATCCTGAGCGGACATGGATCGAGGAATTGCGAAATTGCGCTTTCGAAAGAATTGCGAACGATCGGCCGATCGCCGATGAACGGGCGCCGCATCGCGGAGATGCTTTGGGCGACGACGCGTCTTGCTATTCACGCGCGCGATCCCCGCATCCGCGCGCGGTGTCTGTTGGCGCTGGAACATCCCGAAGGCCTGTTCCAGCCGGAGGCGACGACCGCTCCCGACCGCTATCCCGTTCTGTTTCGCTTCGTGCGCGAGCGCCTCGGCGACACGCCCGAATGCCGCATCCTCTCCTTCGGTTGCTCGACCGGAGAGGAGGTTTTCTCGCTTCGTTCCTATTTTCCTCGGGCGCGGATCAAAGGGCTCGACATCGACCGACGGAAAATCGCCGAATGCCGAAAGCGACTGCTGAGCCGAGGCGGCGACGAAGGCCTCGATTTCGAAACACGAGGCTCGGCGGCCATAGAGCCCGCTTCGCTCTATGACGCCATTTTCGCCATGGCTGTGTTTCGACACGGCGCCCTCGGCTCCTCGCCGCCGCGCTGCGACCATCTCATCCGCTTCCTAGATTTCGAGACGAGCGTCGCGGAGCTCGCTCGCTGTCTGAAGCCCGGCGGCCTGCTGGTCCTGCGCCACGCCAATTTCCGTTTTTCCGACACGAGGGCCAGCCGGGGCTTCCGGCCGATTTTTCAGGCGCCGCCGCATCAGGACGGCGCCGGAGCGCCGATCTACGGGCCGGACGATCGTCTGGCGCCGCATTCGGTCGGCGACGACGGCGTCTTCGAAAAACACACATCGGACGCGGCATGAGCGACGCGCGCGACTCGGCCCTCTCCGCGCCTCTCCGCGGCGGCCTCGAATTGACGCACGATTTCGCGCGCCACGCCGGGACGAATGGGCTACGGGCCGCGGCGCTGGTCGCCGCCGCCGCAGTGACCGACAATTTCGGCGTTCTGCTGCTCGTCCCCTTCCTGTCGGTGGCGACCGCGTCTCCCGCGGATTCTTGGGCCGCGAGTCTCGCGGCGCCGCTGTTCTCCCTGCTCGACGCGCAGACGCGCCTCGCGCGCCTCTCGATTCTGCTCGCCGTCTTCGTCGCGCTCATTGGTCTTCGCTCCGCGGCCGACGCGGCCCGGACGCGCGCATTTCTCGATTTGCGCATCGGCTTCGCCGAGGCGCATCGATCGCGCATTCTGCACGGCCTCGCCGCAGCGAGCTGGGAGCGCGCGGCAAAGCTCCAGCACGCCCGCGTCACCCAGATCCTTCACGCCGACATCCTCCTGACAGGCGTGGCCGCCAATGTTCTCGTCGATTGCGCCGTCGCGCTGGTGATGCTCGTCAATCAGGCGGCGATCGCGGCTCTGCTGTCGCCGCTGTTCACCTTCGTCTGTCTCGGGCTGATCGGCCTCGGATCGATCGTCGCGATCGGGCTGCTGCGCCGCAGCTATGCGCTCGGAGCGGCGATCGCCCGCGAGGGACAAAATCTCAATCATCTGGTCGGCCAGTTTCTGGGCGGCCTGAAACTCGCGATCAGCCAGGATATGCAGGACGGCTTCGTCGCGGAATTCCAGCATACGCTCGGCGAACTGCAGAAGCGGCAGCGGCGCTTCCTGCTGCAGCAGACGGGCAGCCGGCAGACGCTCTCTCTCGCGATCGGCGTCTTCGGAGCGCTCTGCGCCTTTATCGGCGTCGGCCTACTCGAGCTCCCGACGCCGCTGATCCTTCCGCTTCTCCTGATCCTGGCCCGGCTCGGCGGCCCCGTGCGGACGATCATGCAGGGAGCCCAACAGATCGCCCACGCCCTGCCCGCCTGGGAACGCGTTCGCGCGCTGGAGACCGAACTCGCTTCCGCCGCGCGGTCGCCGGCCTGCGCCCAGGCGCGCGCGCCGCTGGCGGGGCCGATCCGCTTCGTCGACGTCGCCTATTTCCATCGCCTCGACGAATTGTCGGACGAGGCCATCGGCGGCGTGCGCGGTCTCGACATCGTCATCGCCGAGGGGGAGTTCCTCGGGGTCGCCGGCCCGTCAGGCGCCGGCAAGACCACCTTTGTCGATCTTCTGGTCGGATTGATCTCGCCGCAATCGGGCGCGGTGATCATCGGCGAGACGCCATTGACCGCCTCGAACGTCTCCGCCTGGCGGGGCGATCTCGCCTATGTCGCGCAGGATCCCTTCCTCTTTCACGACAGCCTGCGACGCAATCTGCTCTGGGCCGATCCGCGCGCGAGCGAGGCCGATCTTTGGCGCGTTCTCGAAATCGCCGGGGCCGACGCCCTCGCGCGCGCCGCGCCCGCGGGTCTGGAGACGCTCGTCGGCGAGCGTGGCGCATGGCTCTCCGGTGGCGAACGCCAGCGCATCGCCATCGCCCGCGCGCTTTTGCGTCGCCCCCGCCTCCTCGTCCTCGATGAAGCGACGAGCGCGCTCGATATTGCGAGCGAAGACGCGATTTTCACGAGGCTGTCGGCGCTCGCGCCGAAACCGACGATCGTCGTCGTCGCCCATCGGCGCGAGACATTGCGACGCGGCGCGCGCGTGCTGCAATTCTCGGAAGGACGCGTGACGACGACTTCGTCGGCGTGACGGAGCGCCTCAGGCGTCCGCAGCCACTCTCCTCGCCGGCGCGCCACGCTTCTTCAACGCGGGGACGACTTTCGGCGCCGGCTTGCGACCGAGGCCGAGGGACTTCGCCAGAGCCGAGCGCTGCGCCGCGTAATTGGGCGCGACGATCGGATAGTCGCTCTTCAGATCGAAGGCGACGCGATAGTCGTCCGGCGTCAGCTTGTGCTCGGCCTGCAGATGGCGCTTCAAGGATTTGAACGTCTCTCCGCAACACAGGCAAGTAATTGCGTCGGGGCTGACGGATTTCTTCACCGGAACCGCAGGCCGCCATTGTTTGGCCTCGCCGTCCGCGACGTTCGTCGACTCGACATCGCCGCCGCCGAAGGCTTTTTTCACGGCCGCGATGACAGAAGGAAGATCCATAGGAGCAACAGTATTATTTGAAAGATAGGACGAAAGTATCTGTGCGACGAGTGCTTTGTCTTCGGCTTCGGACATGGTGGTTTCCTCGGCGTTCGAATCTTTTCTATTGGACCCGATATCGATGTCGATTGCAATCGGCGACTTCCCTCGCAAAGAGGCGCGCCTGAAACAACGAGCTCGCTTTCGCGGGGACCGACGGCTCGTCGAGGTGAGATATTTCGAAAACGACGAGCGCGAGCCGGATCGAATCTACGATATCTGCGACATCGACTGCGGGCGCCGCCGTTCATCGTCCGGCGGCCGCCGAGCCTGTCCTGCTGAGAAACCAGTGGCTCGGAATGGTGGGCGCGACAGGGATTGAACCTGTGACCCCTACGATGTCAACGTAGTGCTCTCCCGCTGAGCTACGCGCCCCCGGCGCCGACCGGATGCTTCGGTCCGGCGCGAGTGAAGCTCGTATAATGGCTGTCGGGCCGAGGCGCAAGCGCCGTTCGAAACCTTTCCACGCGCCGCGGCGAAGCGCCGCCGTGACCACGGAAATTTTAAGATTTCCTTCTGCAAACAGAGCCTTTAGACAAAATTATTCACACCCCCGCGACGTCGTCGCCCCTTGCAGGCCTTCAAATTCGTGTCACACTGGCGTCGTCCTTCTGTCATGAACCAAAGGAGGCGCCGTATGTCGCTACAGACCCATCTCGTCGAGCTCGAACGCCGCCATCAGGCGCTCAAAAAAGAAATCGACCAGGAGCAACACCACCCCCGACGCGACGTTTCGAAGCTCCACGAACTGAAGCGCAAAAAGCTTCAGCTCAAGGACGAGATCAACAAGCTGCGGCAAGGCGTCAGCCTGCATTGACAGCCCGAGAGAGGTCGAGCGTAGAGGGCGGAGAGGGATCTCCGCCTTTTTTTGTGATCCGAGCCCTCTCGGCCTCTCCGGGCGCCCGGCTTGCTTCGAGGCGTGGCCCAACGCATTATTTCTCAACGCGAGAGCCGAGACGCCCATGCCCCCTTCCCCGCGCTATCGCGCCGAAACCCGCCACGCCTCGCTCGGCGACGGCTTTTTCGACCTCGTCGAGCCGGCCCGCTTCCCGAAGCATATTTTGCGCTATCGCAACCAGCGCTGGGCCGAGCGCGTCGGGCTGGACACGCTGACCGAGGAGGAATGGGTCGGCCATTTCGGGCGTTTCGAGCCCCTGCCCGGCGGTTTCGCCAAGCCGCTGGCGCTGCGCTACCACGGCCATCAATTCCGCACGTACAATCCGGACATCGGCGACGGCCGCGGCTTTTTGTTCGCCCAACTGCGCGACGCGGGGGGTGGCCGGCTGCTCGATCTCGGCACAAAGGGGTCGGGCCGCACGCCCTGGTCGCGCCAAGGCGACGGAAAACTCACGCTCAAGGGCGGAGTGCGCGAGATTCTCGCCACGGAAATGCTGGAGGCGCTCGGCGTCGACACCTCCAAGAGCTTCAGCCTGATCGAGACCGGCGAACCGCTCTATCGCGGCGACGAACCCTCGCCCACGCGCTCCAGCGTGCTGGTGCGGCTCTCCCATTCCCACATCCGCATCGGCACGTTCCAGCGCCTCGCCCATCTCGACGACAGGGAAGCGCTCGGACGACTCATCGACTATTGCGTCGCCCATTATTTCCCGGAGCTCGCCGACGAGCCGGCGGACAGCCGCGCCGGCGCCTTTCTGGAGCGGGTCACGGCGCGCGTGGCGCGGCTCGGCGCCCGCTATATGGCGGCGGGCTTTGTCCATGGCGTGCTCAATTCGGACAATATCAACATCACCGGCGAGAGCTTCGATTATGGGCCGTGGCGATTCGCGCCGCGCTATGATCCGCAATTCACGGCGGCCTATTTCGACGACAGCGGGCTCTACGCCTTCGGCCGTCAGCCCGGCGCGCTCGGCTGGAACCTCACCCGGCTCGCCGAGACCATAATGCCGCATGTCGGCCTCCAGCGGACGGAGCAGATTCTCGGCGGCTATCAGAGCGTCCTTCAGCGCGAGTTCCAGCTCGCTCTGCTCGACCGATTCGGCCTGCTGCCGGCGGATGATCCGGAGCAGGACGCCGCGCTCGCCAAGGGCCTGCTCGAATTTCTCGGCAAGACGCAGGCGCCCTTCGAGCAGACCTTCTTCGATTGGCGCGGGGGTCTGGCCAGTCGCGAGCGCGCCGCCGCGAGCCCGGAGGCCGCAGCTTATGACGCGCCGGAATTCGCAGGATTGCGCGAGGCGCTCGCCGCGCATGAGACGGCGCCCTTCGCCAATCTCGATCACCCCTATTTCCGACGCCCCGTTCCCTGCACTATGCTGATCGAAGAGGTCGAATCGCTCTGGACGCAAATCGCGGAGCGCGACGATTGGAGCGCGCTCGGCGACAAAATCGCGCAGATCGCCTCCATGCGGGAAGCCTATGCGCCGGCGCCTGCCGGGGGATGACATTCGGAAAATGAGCCGCTCGATCTGCGTCTTGATGTTTCTCGCTCTCACGAGCGCCGCCGCCGCAAAGAATCTGCTGATCGAGAAAATCCCGCCGAGCGGGGCCTGCTTCTTCCGCCGCTATGACGAAGCGCATCTTCGCGAGCATCCGGGCCAGACCACAGTCTCGGTGCGGATCTCGCTTCGTCGCGAGCTCCCCTTCACGCCCGAGGACGCGCGCGACCTGCGCATCGAATTTCGCCAGAAAGGTCACGCCAAGCCTTTTTATGTCGTGGGCGGCTGCGCCTGGAGCGAGGAAGCCAATCGCGACATCCGCGGCGCCCGCCTCATTCAGTCTTTCCGCAAGGACGCCGCGGCGCAATGCATGGCGCGCGGAGGTCTCGGCGGCTCGGCGGAGGAAGGCGGCGACTTTCCCATCGACCTCGCCGAGGACGGCGCTTCGGTCACGCTCTACATGGATGAAGGCGTGAGCGGCTGGCGCGGACCGGACCAGAAGAAAAAATCGACCTATCTCGAACTTACGCGCCAAAACCGCGTCTTCCGGCTCGAGCGCGTCGACCCCGCCGCCTGCGTCGAGCTGGACAAATCGGTCGCGGTCGATTGAGATGGGAAATTTGCGTGAACGCGCCGCAGTATCCGCATTTGGACTTGAAGATGAACATGATGCGAGGCAATAATCGAATGTCACGACTCGCCGCAACGCGGCGCTCGGGCAGGTTGACGAATGGTCGATGAACTCAACGAAGCCGAAATAAACTCGATCCGAGTCGAAGTAGAGCGCCTGAAGCTCGAACATCGAGATCTCGAGGACGCGATCGACGCCCTTCTCGCGGTCGGCGCCGTGGACCAGCTGCAAATTCAGCGGCTGAAAAAACGAAAATTACTGCTTCGCGATCGCATCGCTTTTCTGGAAGACCAGCTCACGCCCGACATCATCGCGTGATCCGCGGCGCGAGAGCGGAGCGCTATTTCCACATTCTGAGACCGATCGCGACGGCGAGCGAAACGATCGCCACGATCGCCACGACCGCCACCAGCCTCACCGTTTCTTTGCTTTCTTGGGCGCTCCCCATACAGTCCTCCGCCGTGCTTTTTTCAATTTTGGCGAGCC
>Ga0265328_10000089_pt1 | contig 47482 bp, 61 predicted proteins | sample 41624metaG_FD_202086 | JGI IMG/M metagenome (GOLD analysis project Ga0265328, IMG submission 202086) | Rhizosphere microbial communities from Carex aquatilis grown in University of Washington, Seatle, WA, United States - 4-16-24 metaG | ecosystem: Host-associated > Plants > Roots > Rhizosphere...
GTCGTCCGGAGAAGCGGAGCAGCTTGATCTTCCGTGGGGGAAGGTCCCTGCCGCCCCGAAGCCGGCGGCTCCGGTCCGAGTCCGACCGAAGGTGCTCCTTACTGGGTCCACCGCGATGCAGGTCGGGTCGGACCGGACGCAGCTCAAAATCCTCACGTCTATGCGATGCTGGTGCGAAGCGTTGAAAGACCTTAACTATGACGTAGAGTGGCGTCCCGTAGTGCCGGGGGAAGATTTAAAGCACTATGAAGTCGTTATCGCGTCTCTGAACGCTCCGAACAAAACGGTCAGCCGTTACTTCTACGGAGCGCTATGGGCGCTTCTTAAGCGGCCGGACGCGATTATCGCTGTTGACGATTGGCAGGTAGGAGAATTGATATCAGGTATACGAACGTGCGCGAGAGACCGGAAGACGGCGTTCTGGGTTACGCAACAGGGAGGGGAAGCGGACGCCGCGACGAAGGCTCACGAAGACCGATTATTTATCGGCCTAGACGAATTAACGGAATGGTGGCGCTGGCCGGTCATCGTTCCAATCCTCGGAGACGGAGATGTGGGTCTTCTAAAAATACCCACACGGATGGTCGTCTCTATCGACCCGACGAGCTACGCGCTCCGCTACCCTCACGTTGACGTGAAAAGAAAGAAGCGGTGGGTCCAGGCATCATTACTCCATAAGTCATCCCCCGACGGATTGACCTGGCCGGTAGAACTCTACGGGTGGCAGAACCGCCTTCCTGGCGGCGTAGGGGCGCGTGGGGAAAACGCTCAGCCTCGTATTACGGAACCCGAGCTAATGGCCATCTACGGAGCGTCGTTCGGCGTTCTCTCACCGGCCCATCCGCACGCCGGATCGGGATGGTGGAGGGTCCGCTACCTAATGGCTGCGGACGCGGGTGCGGTCCTCTCCGCCGATCCGCGTGAGGCGGCGTGCTTAGGGGACCCCTACACCACCGCGTCCGATCCGCGGCGGGTGGAGAAGCTTTCCCTCGCCGGTCTCGCAGACCTCGCGGCGTCCCAGGCCGCTCGTCTAGCGGAGATTACCTGGTCTAAGGACCGGGTAAAGAAGGCACTGAAGAACCTCATCGCCTCCCGCGCCTCGCTCGCCCCTATACCGGGTCCCCAGACCGCCCCCGTGGTGCCCATAGGAGCGCCAAAGAAGCCGGTCCCGGCCCCGGCGGCGGTTCCGGACCGTCCGAAGGCCGTTCAGACCCCCATGCCGCCTCGGAAGCCCGGCTCCGGGGCGCGGATACGGGAGATGCTTCTCGCCGGGCGCGGGACGCCGGATATCCTCGCGACGATCCATAGTGAATTTCCGGGGTCGAAGGCGACCACGGCGGACGTATCGTGGAATAAACAGAAGCTCCGGAACGACGCCCGCGCCGCCGGGCTACCGCCGCCGCTATGAAAACTCAATGCGAACGAATAGGAGACGCGACTTTGTATCTCGCCGATGCACTTGAAGTGTTATCGACGATTTCACGAGTTGATGCTGTGATAACTGACCCGCCGTATGCAATCCCTACACAGGTCGCGTCTGGTCGAGAGATTACTCGAAACGTTGGTGATTTAAGCCTAATAGAGGGGGCATTCAGAAATCATATATCGCGGTGGAAGAAAATCCTTGGTAAACAAGGACGGGCGTTTATATTCTGTGATGGAGCATCTTACTCCGTAATCTATCGCGCTGCATACGGAGATTTCAATTTAGCTTCTATCGTTTGGGATAAAGGCCGGATCGGGATGGGGCGTGAGTTTAGGAAACAACATGAATTAATAATTCATGCATGGGGTGTAGAAACACCGGTAATCAATTCTAACGGAGTCGGCTATTCCGATGTTATTACCCGCTCACCAGTTTCACAAAAATCACGTAACCACCCGGCCGAAAAACCTATAGAGTTAATTGAAGACTTACTTCGTGTTTGCGGGAAAACCGTTCTTGATCCATTTATGGGATCGGGAACTACTGGCGTCGCGTGTGCACGAATGAAACGTCGGTTTATAGGTATAGAAATAGAACGAAGATATTTTGATACAGCGCGCCGACGTATCGAAGAAGCTTACCGAAAAATGGGAGAATAAAATGATACTGATGGTGAATAATTCGAACGAAGACCCCGAGTTCATCGCCGTCCGCCGGCTGTATCGAAAGTTCGGCTTCATCGAGTCGGCGACGCCGACGCACCTGACCAACCGGAAAGTCCTTGAACGCGCGGGGATGATGGCCGAGGAAGTCGTCGAGTTCCTCCGCGCCGCGGCGCGCGGGGATATAGTCGGGATGGCCGACGCCCTGGTTGACCTCGACGTGTTCCTGAAAGGAACCGCCTCGATGATGGGTCTGCCGTGGAAGGCACTCTTCGACGACGTCGACCGGGCGAACATGGGTAAGGAGCGCGGCGCGACGAAGCGCGGATTTCGGGACGATATTACCAAGCCGCCGGGATGGGTCGGGCCGCGGACGGAGGAGATACTCGCCGAGGCGGGCTATGATCGGGAACATTTCACGACTGAATTTGACGGGTCAATTGATGAGTCGAAGTGCCTCGACGATCCGAAGGAGGACGCGTCGTGAAAACCTCCCGTAACCTTACCATCGTCGAGGGTCCGGACGGCGCGGGGAAGTCGACCCTCGTCCGCACGTTCGCCGAAGCGACTGGGGCCTACGTCGTTCACCTCGGGCCGTTCCGCGACGTTTCGGAGGGCTTAGAGCGTCTCTACACCGAGGCGATGCTTCCGGCCGTCCTGGGCCACGCCGACGTTATCCTCGACCGCTCGTGGCTTTCCGAGCGTCCCTACGGAGCCGTCTTCCGGAAGGGGGTCGACCGCCTCGGGCCGGCAGCGGTCCGGAGCCTTGAGCGCCTCGCGCTAAGGTGTCGAACCGTCGTCGTCCGCGCGCTCCCGCCGAAGCAGGAAGTTATCAACAACTTCGTCCGGAGGAAGAACGGTGAAATGCTCGATAACGTCGCGCAGATCGAGGCGATCTATGACCTCTACTGTGACGAGTTCCGGACCGCGCTCCCGGTCGTCGACTACGATTATACCGCGACGAACCTGGAAGTTTTCACGGGCCGATTTCTTTACGACGCGCACGACACTGGCAGCAAACCGCACCCCCTCGACTGGAAGAGCGCGGGGAACATCGGCGCGAAGGTCGCGCTCGTCGGGGACTCGTTCGTTCCCCATAAGAACCGTGACGTGCTCTATCAGTGGCCGTTCTCGACCTTCGGCGGCGGGCCGTCGAAGTGGCTCGCGCTTCGCCTCGAACGGGCGGGGATCGGGGAGGAGAAGCTCTTCTGGGTGAACGCCGACGCGTTGACGACGGACCTCGTCACGATGTTCCTCCGTGGGACGGCCCCCATCATCGCGCTCGGAAGCACCGCAGAGGCAGTTCTTCGAACCGCGGGCGTAGCGGTCGCGGCGTCGGTTCCGCACCCGAGCACGCAGAGCCGGTTCAAGGCAACGGACGAGGAGGACTACGAGCTGATACTCTACCTGAAGGAGATCGGGCTATGAAGCCGAGAAAGATCGGTAACGCGACGCTTTACCTCGGAGACGCGGCGGAGGTCATTCCCGAATTATCCGGGGTGGAACTCGTCGTCACCGACCCGCCTTATAGTAGCGGTGCGCGGAGAGATAGCGAGCGACAAGTTCGAGGCGCGATGTTACGGTCTATGAAAGACGCTGATTGGTTCTCACACGACGCGATGACCTCGTGGGGATTTGGATGGTTCATTCGATCGCTGTTTACCCAGCTTCGCCCGCGTCTTCCGGTCGGAGCGCATCTATACATCTTTACGGACTGGCGAATGACGCCGACGATCTATGGAATGATGGAGGCGTCTGGCTATCGTGTAAATCACTGTCTCGTCTGGGCGAAGCCGCACTTCGGGATGGGATCATACTGGAGAAATCAACACGAGAATATCGTGTTCGCTAGTAACGGAACCCCAGCGGAAATGCTTAATAGAGGAGCCGGAACGGTCCTTAACTATGCCGCGGTCTCTCCAAAGGCCCGAATACACGCGACCGAAAAACCGACCGACCTTCTCCATCATATTATTGACGTAGCACCTGGAAGCATCGTCTTCGATCCCTATATGGGGTCTGGATCGTGCGCGGTAGCGGCTCTTAAAGCCGGCCGTAAATTTATCGGGTGTGAGATAAACCCGGATATCTTTGAAATAGCTTGTCATCGAATAAAGGAGGCCATAAAATGACGAACGGACCGAACTGGAACTGGGTGTGGGTCAACGTCATTCAGAAGACGATCTATAGCGGCCGGCTTATCTCGACGCGCGGGGAGAACGTCCACGAACGGGACCACGTCACCGTCGAGTTGAATATGAACTACCCGGTCCTGACCGTCCCGGAGCGGAAGCTGAACTACCGCTTCGCGGCGGCGGAGGCGGAGTGGATACTCCGCGGCTCGAACCGCGTCGAAGACCTTATTCCATATAACGGCCGGATGAGGGATTTTTCCGACGACGGGGAGACGCTTTACGGAGCTTACGGTCCGCGATATACTTCACAACTCCACTATGTCGTCGGGAAGCTCCGGAGTGACCCGAATACGCGGCAGGCTACGATGACGACGTGGATCGGGAACCCGATGAAGACGAAAGACGTGCCTTGCACCGTCGCGCTCGATTTCAAAATCCGGGAAGGCCGACTGCACACTCACGTCTTTATGCGCTCCTCCGATATCTGGCTCGGCCTTCCCTACGACGCCTTTGCCTTTTCGATGATGTCGATGCGCGTCCTCGAAAACCTGAATACCGTCCCCGCCGCGGAGACGGTCCTCCCCGGAACGCTCTATATCACCGCGGCGTCGAGCCATCTTTACGATAAGCACTTAGACGCGGCGATGGAAATCGTGAAGAGCGTGTCCCACCCGATCGGGCCGAAAGCGGCGGTTCCCCGGAAGTTCTACGATCCTCTCGACCGCGTCGGGCCGGATAAGCGGGACCTGATCGAGCGGCTCCGGGACCTGAAGGATACGAAGCGCGGCGATCCGAGCCGGTGGTGGGAAGCATGACCCGCATCTCCCGCGACGAGTGGGGCCTTCGGATGGCGGAGGTTGTAGCGCTCCGCGCGACGTGCCTACGGAGGAGCGTGGGGTGCGTCCTCGTTAACGCGCGGGGTCACGTCTTAGCTACAGGCTATAACGGCCGGGCGGCGGGACTACCGCACTGCAATGACCCGTATATATCTCCGGATAACCGAATACCGCTAGTATCGCTAAGTCATTGGGTCGTTGAATACCCAAACCAATGCGCAGGAGCTAACGCTATAAGCGGCACGGACCTAGACGCCTGTGAAGCAATTCACGCGGAAGCCAATAGCCTTCTTCAGTGCCACGACGTCCACGCTATCCATACCTGCTACGTGACCGTATCTCCATGTGTCTCGTGCGTGAAGCTCCTCCTGAACACCTCGACGGAGCGGATCGTCTTCCGCGCCCCCTATGCACATGACGAAGCGGCGCGGAGGCTGTGGGGGAGGGATTGGAAGCTCCTCCCGGCGGGGTAGATATGAAAACCCCCGGTAGTTGACGCTACCGGGGGAAGTGTGCAATTACATCAAAAGATTGGGGTCCTACCCCGCGAAATTTACTTTTATCGAGTTCCCCGTCCGAAGTAAATACAAAAACGGCGTCGACCCGCTAGGATCGACGCCGTAAGTTTTCCCGAAGCCGGCCGTGGGTTAACGGAGGGGGAGGGCTTCGGGCCGTCTAGGACCCTCCCAGACGCTCCAGGAAGGGCAAGGAAGCCGGTCGGAGCGCTAGGACTACGTCCTACGCGCCGCGGCGTTCCGGAGGATCACACGGGCCTGGTCAGGGGTATACTTCGGCGGCGGAAGCATGCCGGGGGCGAGGGAGGCGAGACCCGCGCCGGAGAGGAGCGCCGTCCCGATCGAAAGCGCCGCGTCGATGATAGGAACGATCGCCGCCGCGGCCGGGAAGAACGGGGAGACGAGGCTCGCGACGAGCTTGATATCGTTGACGATCGTCGAGACGTTACTCGGCGGAGCCGTCGCGGCGGCGGCGATAGCAGCAGCGTTGGAGTTGATGTCCGCGAGCACATTGGAGATATCTGAGAGCGTTGCGGCGGGGACCTTAACCCCGGCGGCGGCGAGGATCGCCGGGACCGTCGCGAGTGCCCCGGCGAGCGCCGCGGTATCCGCCTGGACCTGGGTGTGAACGGCGGCGGGTGTCAGGGAGGTGCAACTGAACAGGAGCGCCGCGAATCCGAAGGAGGCGAGGGTTCGACGTTTCATGGTGATACCTTTCTGATCGTCCAGAAGTCGGACGCGAGTTCGGGGTTGGTAACGTAGCCGTAGGGGAGATAGAAATGCCCGTGGTCTTGCGCATCAGGTCCCCACGAGTTTCGAACGGTGAACCGCGCCGTCTCGTCGTCGTATCCGACCGCGACCACGGCGTGCCCACCCTCCAGGCCCTCGTTCTGACCCGGCATCGGAATAGCCGTGAGCGGGACGTCGTTCGGGTCGTAGAATGACGAGTAGATCGTGAAACCGAAAGCGATCGGGAACCCTTCGGCGAGACACGTCTTCAGGTAACTTAGGCTCTGCTTTACCGCGTGGTAGCTCACCGCCTTCGCGACCGCCGCGGCGTCGTAGGCGGGCTGAGGTGGTCTCCAACACGCCGAGTGGTTGATCGGGAACGTTCCGTCCCCGTTCGCCGGGTCGCCGTCATACGGCCACGCCTCCTCCGCCGGAACCCCGAACGTCGCGACGCTCTTGATCGCGTCCCGGATCGCGCCGCCGGAGTCGCTTCCGATCGTCCCTTCCGCCTCCCGCGTGTTGTAGTAGATGAAGAGCCGGGAACCGGTGAACCACGGGGTATCGGCTCCCGCCGGCCGGATGAGAAACTGAACGAGCGCGTCCGTTGCGTTCGCCGTGCAGCTCCCGATCTGGCCCTGATCGTAGACGGGAGGCATCTTCGGGCGAAGGTCTACGGCCGGCGGAAGAGTGACCCCCATCGGCGGAACGTATGAGAAGACGCTATCCCGGTGATCGGGGAGCTGCGGGTTCCACCCAAGGTTCCGACGACGGGGCACGGCGTTAAATCCTCCCGAGTAGCAGGAGGACGACGACGATCAGGACGACGAGGCCGAGACCGCCGGAGGGGTAGTATCCCCACCCCTGACTATGCGGCCACGTCGGGAGCGCCCCGACGAGGAGCAGGACCAGGACGATGACGATAAGAAGACCAAGGTTCATGGTATTGAGACCTGTTTCATGAGGTCATAGACCTCGTGGATCGTCTGCGTAACCGAGGTGGTGCACGCGGCGAGCGCTAGCAGCACCCCGGCTACGAAGACGAGACGGATCACGGCTTCGCCGGAACCGCGACGACGGGCGGAGCCGCGGCGATCACCGCCGGATCGGCCGGTGACCCGATCACCGGAGCCGTCGTCGGCGGGGAAGTCGCGTCGACCTTCTTGATCAACGCGAGGACCTCCTCCGCCGTCGCCTCGACCGCCGAAGCGATCGGGTTCGCCGCAATCCACGCCTTCGCGAACGCGATGCCGTCCGCGATGATCGGGGACGAAGCTTCGAGCTGCTGCACGTCGTTCTCGGCGATAGCCTCGATTCCGAGGACCCACGCCGCGGCGTGCTGCGCGGCGGTAGCGACCTTGGAGATTTGCTCTTCCGCGGCGTCGATGATATTTACCATTTTACCCTCCTTGATTACCGGTGATAGCCCGGCCCCGGTAAGCTACGCTTTTCGAAGCTTAATGGATAGGGCGTCCGAAAACCTGCCAGCCGAGGAGACCGATCAGGGCAATGAGGAGGATCGGCCAACCGCGTCCCCACCAGATAACGCCCTGCGGTGTATACCCGACGGCGTAGAAAACGATCCAGAAAAGGAAGAGTATCCAAAAGAGAAGTTCCATCGGCATGTTATTTTTCCTCCGGTTTAGGAACCGCCCCGACTACCGAGACGATCGTCACCAGCTTTAGGTCCGTCGCTCCGTCCACGTGGGCGAAGTCCTTCTGCTCCGTGTCCGCCATCTTCATCACGATCGGAAGGATCACCGCCGCGTCGCGCTCGGACGCGGTAATCTCGATTCCCATATCCGTCGTCCGCTCGTGGAGCATTTCCATAAGACGGGCGCGTTCTTCATCCGAGAGGACGTTCGGCGGGCCGATCTTCACCATCAAGAAATCCATCTCCGGCTTCCCAGCGTGCGTGAGCTGCTTGACCAGGATACCCTGGAACGCCGTGATGATCGGAGTGAGGGTCTGCGACGAAATCCGTTCCTTCGTCTCCAGCTCCTGAAGCCGCGCGAGAACCTTCTCATGTTCTACGGCGAGAACCTCCGCGCGCTTGACGGCGAGATTCCGTGTATACCAGAACCACGTCGCGAGGAACGTAAGGGTCGAACCGAGGAACGATATACTGATAGAATTGAGGAGGCTCGCGTTCATTCCCCGCCTCCGCTCGCCATTCTCATATTTCCATCCATCGCCATCTTCGGACTGATAAGCGGAGGGAACTCGATCTGAATGCCCTTCGCTTTCATCGCCGCCTCGATCTTAATAAGCCACGTCTGCTGCGCTAGGATATGTGACCACTGCTCCGCCTTCCCGCGATGGCACTCCTCACACTCTTCACGAAGCTCCGCGATCTGACGTTTTAATTCATCGAAGAGGAGCTTATTAGAGTCGCCGAGGGCTTCGAGACGCCGCTCCTCCGCCCGATCGCTTCGCTCGTCGTCACGACGTTTATCACGACGGTCGAGGTGAAGCTTCATGCCGAACCAGCTTAATAGCGCTCCGCCAAGTCCAGTTCCGAGAGCTTCGACGCCTTCACGGATGCTATCGTCCATTTCTACCGTCGCTGTAAAAAATCGATTAGACGGTAGTCGGCGCGAAAGCATCCTAATGCTCCGACGACACACGTCCCGAATGACAGGTGGTAAATATGATCCGTTAAAATTAGGAACACCATCAACGGTAACCACGTCCCGAGACCGATCACCGCCCCTAGTATCCGGAGCGGGGTCCACGAGCACAGGTATCCAATGATCGGAACGACGGCGACCGCCGTCATCCATACCGCCGCCGGGCGATCCCCGATCGTCGCTATTATCTCGCCCGTCCCTCCCATCGACGTAGGCTTTATATTGTGCATCCAGAACGCCGCCGACCACGCAGAGGCGAGGACCGACGAGAGGAACCTCCCCCACGGAGCCGCTTCTTTCGGTATAGCACATATTCTTGCCCACGTTACATCCCAGAATGACATTCGTCTATCCGATCGGCACGTAGGTGGATAACGCCAGTGGCCTCCTTCGGGAGACCTTCATCGACGATAGAGTTGATCCCGAGAGGATGATGGTTCCACCCCGCGACCGGATCGAGGTCGTAGATCGCGAGGTGAGGCTGGCTTAGATCAATAAGCGTCCCGTCGTCTACGATCATCTATCGACGCCTCAACCATCCAGGTGGAAGACCGCCTACGTAGCTCGTAACGGTCTGAAGTTCAGATGCGCTCAATGATCTATTCCACCCCGCCATAAACGTCATCGTCCGGCCTGAGTTTAACGTCCCCCCGTTCGGCTCACTAATTGAGACAGTCCCAAGGTTCGCGAGCGCTCCGGACGCCGTTCCGGAACCCGTCTGATGGCCCTGACCCGAGCTATTATAATCCGCAAGAATAGACGAAGCCGCTTGGTTATAGGCACCTGCAAACGTCATATACTGACCCGCGGTATTCAGCGTTGTCCCTGCTCCGCCGGACGCGACGACGTTCGTATTCGTCCCGTTACTCGTAACGTTCACTGCCATTCGCGGGAAGCCACCACCATTTTGAAGGACGAGGTTCAATGAATTTAGAAACGCTGCGTCATTCCATAACGCGAAAAACATTGTGACATTCGCGATGGCCGCTTGGTTATAGGCTCCACACGCGATCGTAATACCGGTCGAAGGATATCTAAGGCTGGTATCTGCAAACGCGGAACAGGCGAAACTCCCTCCGGCGGCTAAACCGAACTGATACGCGAGTCCAAACTTCGTTGTAATAGGGGTGATTACCCCCAATGAAGTCTGAAAAAATGGAGCGATTCGTCGTTTTACAACATCAAAATAAAATCCAGCTGGGTGCGGGATAAGAAGGAAAGCGAGTCCCGAGAGGATCGGGAGACCCCAGTTAACCGTAAACGCGGTGGGGTTCCCCGGAAGACCGCCGACGACCGACGGTTGAAAAAGACCTCTCCCTCCGGGACGATCAAACGATGCCATTTTAGAAGTCGTTCGGGTCGCCGGATATCGCGATCGTCGCGCCTGACGCGAGCGTCGTAGCATATTGCGCCGATATCGTATCCCCGGCAATCATGTTTTTGTAAGGATTCCCGTTCGAGTCCACCGGAAGGCCGGGCCAGACCGCCGCCGCCATAAGAGAGACGGGCGCGGTTCCCGCGGCGTTCCCGGAGTTCGCGGGAACGGAGACCGTGGTCAGTTCGGTAGTCCCTCCGCTATTTACGAGAAGAAGCGTGACGGCGTGAGCGCTCGTCGCGTCGCTCGATACCGCGACGAGGCCCTTCATCTGGCTCCCAAGCGTTCCTCCGTTCGTCGCGTTCGCGGCGTAGATAGACTTAGGCGTAAGAGTTCCGTCCGTCCCCTGAACGAACCGGACGACTGCGCGACCGATCTGTTGCGCAGTAATGACATTATTAGCAGCCATTCTAGATTGCTCCCAATTCGGGGTTAGTGCTCAACGCCGCCATCGCGAGGAGGAATGCATTACTCGTGCCGGTTATTGTAAGCGTCCCCGCGTTCCACGTCCCGCCGACGATCGTCGTCGCTTCGGTTATAGTTCCGTTGGTCGAAAGAAGACCGGCCGCGATCCCGGAACCCTGATTAGTGATCGTAAGCGTCCCAGAGGACCAGCTTGCTCCGGAGAGCGTCGTCGCCTCGAAGATAGTCCCGTTCGAGGATACCATACCGGCGGACGGAGGAGTCCCCGAGATGGTTAAAGTCCCGGCGTTCCACGTCCCGCCGACGATCGTCGTAACCCCTAGCGTAGAACCGTTCGAGGAGACCAAGGAAGCCGCCGGAGCCGCCGCCGCGGTAAGCGTCCCGGCGGACCAGGAAGCGCCTCCTACGAGCGCTGTAGCCTCGAATACGGTCCCGTTTGAGGAGACTACCCCGGCGGCGGGAACGCCGACCTCGGATATCGTCAGGGTCCCGGAGTTCCACGTCGCCCCGATGAGCGTCGTCGGCTCGAAGGCCGTCCCGTTCGTCGAGACGAGACCGGCCGTGACTCCCGACCCCTGGTTGTTGATCGTGAGCGTTCCGGACGACCAGCTCCCGCCGACGACCGTCGTCGGTTCGAACGTCGACCCGTTACCCGAGATGAGGCCGGTTATCCCAAGCGCCTGGCTGCTGATCGTGAGCGTCCCGTTCGACCACGACGCGCCGACGAGCGTCGTCGCCTCCGCTACCGTCCCGTTCGTCGAGAGGACGCCCGCCGCGACGCCGGAGCCGGAGTTCGGAATCGTGAGCGTGCCGTTGCTCCACGACCCTCCGACGATCGTCGTCGCTTCGAAGATAGTTCCGTTCGAGGAGACTACACCGGCCGCTGGCGGAGTTCCGGCGATAGTAAGAGTTCCGGAGTTCCACGATCCGCCGACGATCGTCGTAGCTTCTAGCGTAGAGCCGTTCGAAGAGACGAGACCGGCGGACGGAGCGGCGACGGAGTTAATCGTAAGCGTTCCCGCGCCCCACGTTCCACCTACGATCGTCGTCTGCTCAAACGAAGTCCCCGTCGACGAGACGAGACCCGCCGGTATCGACGCCGTTCCGCCCGTCCCCCCGAACGCCTGAGCGAGTGGGTGAAGAAGCGTAAGGACGTCGAGCGTCGGGGAAGGGTAATCACTCATGAGATTGACACCGCGTAACCGTTGTTCCAGAGGATACCGCTACCAGTCGGGCCGGGCGAGGTCGGAAGATTCACTCCGCTCGTCGCGAGAAGCGCCGACGCGCTCACGCCGGGGAAGTAGACCGGTGGAGCCGGGACGGGAGTCGTCGGCGGGATGATCGAAGCGAGACCACCGTTACTCCAAAGCGATCCGGGCGGAAGAACGCCCGGCGACGTAGGCCATCCGGCCGCGGGAAGGACGCCGAGAAGACCTCCGGCGTTATAGAGGAACCCGACCGGTATCCCCTGGACCTGGACGATGAAGTTGAATTGGAACGGAAGCTGTAGGACGTTCGACGCGATGGCCTGGGCCAGGATAGACGCGTTAAGGAGCGTCCCGAAGGAAATGAACTCGCTCTTCAGATTATCATACGGAGCGGAGTTGAACGAGAACCGATTGAAAAGCGCTCCACCCGTCGCGCGGCGGAGGCCAGATATAATATCGATGATTACCCGGTTCCCGACGTCGAACGTCACGCTCACCTGGTAAGTCGCGGGGACCGGAGGGGCTGTCCCGTTCACTCCGGTGAGAAAGCGCATCACCCGGCGCTTGAGCCACCGGACCGTGAAGTTCCGCCCGTCCCCTTTATAGAAGTTCCACGTCATACAGCGCTTGAAGATATCGTCCGATGTCGCGTAAACCGGACCCGTCCCGACGACCCGCCGGCCGTTGAACGTGATCGAGTTATACGCCCACGTATTAAACGGCCCCGTCGACCGCGTCGTTCCGCTCGTGAGCGTCGGACGCTCGAACCCATAGAGGCCCGCGGCGACCCAGTCGAGGAGCGGGCCGTTTATCTGATCCCCCGTGTAGACCGGAAGATCGATGCCCGTGAACCAGTCTACGAACTCCTGCGCGAGCTGGTTGTAGGCGTCTACGAACGCCTGGCAGTCCTCATCCCCACGGTATTCGAAGTAGAGGTAGCTCTTGATCGTCTTCGAGAGCCACGTCGGAACCACACCAATCGGAGGATAGATGACCGGGACCGGCCGCGGGGGAAGCGGCAGCGTCGAAAGCGGAAAGGTCGAGAGCGGAGCGGAGCCGAGCATCGGATACCCAAAAATAGTTGTTTACAAACCTCTCCGGACGGCGTAGGTTCACAATTACCGGGACGGTCGTATGGGACGAACCCGGAAATCGAAGGACTAAGTAAGATGGGTTATAAGCCGATTTACGACGGGTCGTTCGACGTATCTCTCGACGAAGGATTTACGCTCGAAGACCTCGTTCTCTCGATCGTCTCTCGCGGTATGTTTATTACGAAATACGTAAAGATCGGACCGGGCGGCGGGAACCCGAACGTTACGATGCGCGGGACGAAGACCCAGTTCGTTCGCTGGTATAAGGAGGTCTATGAACTCGATAATCTCGATCCGAATATCGACCCGAACGACGAGACCGCCGTATGGGCGTTTATCGTAACCGACTGCGGGATATTCGAGAACGTAGCCTAGTCGGTCGCCTTCCGAACGAAGCCCGGAGCCGAGAGGTTCCGGGCTTTTCCACGTCTAGAAGTAGTTCACGTCCAGTTCGGCCGTTCCGGACTGCTGGATGAACTGGATCGTCGACATCAGCGGACCGCCGACGACGAGGGTCGCCCCGGCCGCGACGGGCATTCCTACGGACGCCGTCGGAGCGGTCCCGTCGGAGCGCCAGCGGACCGGAGCGCCGGATACCGCTATAAGCGCGTTTGAGGCCCCGCTAGGGACCGTAAGGTTCACGGCGGAGGATAGGGTCCCGAGCTGCTGATAGCCCTTCGAGGCCCCTCCTGGGATGCTGCCGAGGTAGACCGGCGTCGCGTTCGAGGCGTTATTCGCGTTGAACCCTGCCATTTACGGACTCCATTCGATTATGACCAATCCGCCGAACCCATTTCCCCCGGCGGACGTCGACGCATAGGAACCGCCACCACCGGCTCCGACCGATACCGCGTTCGCCGGGGAACCTCCAGCGGCGGCTCCGCGCCCGGCCCCCATGCCGAGATAGCCCGGCGCTCCGTTTCCCGCCGGGGCGGTGATAGACGTCTCATCCCCGTCGGTCCCGTAACCTCCGGCGAGGTTCAGCGACCCGCCCGACGCGGTCCCGCCTGTGCCCCCGGATGGGGTCGTGCTCCCGCCCGTCCCCCCGACGCCGCCGTTTGCGGTATAAACCGGACCCGTCCCGTTGAATTGGATCGTCGTCGGTCCGCCGCTCCCACCCGTCGTGCCGCTGACTCCCGTGCCCCCGGCTCCGACCGTTCCCGCGAACGTCTGGAACTGAACGACGTTAATGAAAGCGATGCACGTCGCGCCCGCTCCGCCGCCTCCGGCGTTATGGGTTCCGTCGCAACCTCCGCCCGCTCCGCCGCCCCCGACCTCCGTAACCTTCGCCTTCGTCATACCGGCCGGAACGGGGACGCCGGAGAAAGCGCCGGGAGTAGAGTTGATATACGGCGGAGGAACCTGGGACGCGACGGTCGCCGAAATGAGCGACCACGCGCCGGAGGTAGAGTTCCAACTGACCATGATGTTGCTGCCGACGACGAGTTGCCCCGGCGACATCGAGGTTCCGTTGGCGTTAAAAATCTGAAATGAGCCAAGACCGTTCAGGTTGAGCGTCGCGTTCCCGGTATTCGTCGCGCGAACGCCCGTGATCATGATCGGAGCGCCCTCGATCGACGCGAGCGACGTCGGGACGGGTGCGAGTGTCCCGACGAGGTTATTCACCGATCCGGTGTCCGCCGCCTTATTCGACGAGAATGACTGCAGCTGACCCTGCTGCGCCATCGCAGCCATGGACCCCGCGGTCCAGAAGTTCGATGCGAGGTCGTTCGCGAGCCAGCTCTGAGCGGTCGTTCCCTCCTGCGCCCGAATAACGGTAAGAGTATCACCGGTGACGTTCGTGCACCAGCATATCTCGTTCAGGAGGCCGGTCGCCGCGTCGTTGAGCGTGAGCGTGAAATACTGGTTAGCCCCCGGAGTCGGGAACTCCGCCCCCGCGCCCGACTGAACATTGAGCGCCGTCGCGCTCGGTCCGATCGGCCCGGCGAGCGTCGTCGTGGCGTTATTACTGGCGAGGAGGATCATCGCTTGTCATCCCGGTGAAAGTTGCGGGCGGCGTTCCCGTCGCCGCGACGGACGGAGTCCAGATAGGTTCGAACGCGAGCGTCGACGCCCGATATCGTCCCGGCATTTTTCGACGCGTAGAACACACTCTCCCCCTTTTTCGCGCCGTATTCCTTCTCCATATTAGCCTTGATTTCCTCGCCCTTATCGGTGAGAGGCATATCACACGCTCCTCTTCGGACGGATTAGGAATGGACCTCCCGTGCCCGGCGGAGGCGCGGACGCGGGGAGGAGGCCGATATAAGTCATCACGTGAGAGCACTGAAGCTCCGGCATCATCGCGCCATATATCATCGCCTTCGAGTTCTGAAGTTCAGGCATCAACGCCCCGTAGGTGAGGACCTTCGAATCCTGAAGCTCCGGCGTCAGACCGCCGTAGTTGATGATCTTCGAGGATTCGATCTTAGTGCCTGACATTTTATGCTAGGCTCTTCACGCCGAAGTTGAGTCCCGACGTGAAATCCGCGTTGGTCCACGGGTTCGTCGAGTTCGGATTGGTCCCCCAGATCGCGCCGGAGAAATTCGCGAAGGAGCCGTTCGGCGGAGCGAGGCTGCTCCCGTAAAGGTTATCCGTCCCCGAGACGTGAAGATAGAAGTCGGCGTGCTTCGGTCCGGTATTCCCCGCGGAGAGGCGAAGCTCCTGCGCGAACGCCTGTATCTGCCACGCACCCGTCGGAAGCGTCGTCGCGACGGTCCAGCCCGAGAGATCGTTCGCCGTCCCGTCGGAGATGAAGTTTGTATCGTTGATCGCGACCGAATTGATATCCGCGACGACGCCGGACCAGTTCTGCACCGCGCCCGCCGCGAGAGGCGGGAGGGAATAAACGGTAGCGTTTAGGAGCGTCACGCTGGAGACCCACTCCTCCGACCAATCGATGCCGTTGCTCGTGTTGCAATTGCAGAATACCGCCTGCGCGAGCTGAGTCGCGCCGTCCGTCGTATTCGCTCCGGTGTAGCTGACCGCGACGTTGTTGTTGAACCGAACCTCGACGAAGCCGCTCCCCGTGGAACTATAGACGACCGCGATATTCATCGGGATCGGCGTGAGACCGCCTATCGGGATCGTGTTCGCCGGAGACGTCGCGAGGTCGACGAACGATCCCGCGGCGTTCCGCGTGCTGATCTTCACCGCGCCGGACCCCGCGCCGCGGACCATTAACCGGGCGACGCCGGAAGCATCCTTGAACTCGATGAGCGTCGCGTTGTTATCCGCCGATCCGCCGAGCGCGCTCCACGTGAAAACGCCGAGAACGAAGAACGTCGACGCCGGACCCCAGTTCTGATTGAACTGAAACGAGTTCGTCGGCGGGTCCGCCGCGGTGGACTGAGCGACGTGGATCGTGCACCGTGATCCGGACTGAGGTCGCGTCGCCGCTGACCCGACGAAGACGCTCCCCGTCGTCGTGAAGCCGGTGATCTCGTTTCCGATCGCGTAGCAGGTTCCGAGGGCCATGACGTTAATCCTGCGTCCCGCTGAGGGTTATATATCCGTCGACCGTCCCCGAGACGTTGGTAACGACCAGCTTGACGACCGAACCCGCCGCGACCTCGCCGGAGCCGGCGACCGCTCCGGTGCTATTCACGGCGATCGCCCCGAACCCGGTGAGCGTCGTCCCGTTGACGAAGACCCCGACGTCGACCGTCCCACCACCCGGACCGTTCGAATACTCGACGGAGAGAAGGTGCGCGTTTACGTCCTGATCGCCGGTGACGGTATAGGTCCCGTTCTGCGCCACGACGACGCCCGGAGCGACCCACGTAAGCGTTCCGAACGAATACGGCGAACCGGAGGGGGTCTGGGAAAGCATCTGAAGAACGAACGCCGCCGGGATCGTCATCCCGATCTGGCATGTATTTCCGGGGAAGTTTACCTTCGCTCCTCCGGATGACGACGCGAGGACGGCCGTGCGCTGGAGTTGATTTCCGGTTGCGTAGGTCGCCCGGTCGACCTCCCAGACGAAACTGATCGGATCGTAGCAGAACACCCACGTCGTCTGCCCGACCGTCATGACCGAAGCGAACGTCTGCTGACCGGGAACCGCTGAACCCTGAAGGATGTAGTTTCCCAGACCGCCGACGATCGCCGTCTCTTCGGTCCGGTCGTCGAGGATATCTACGGGGACGAAAGTCATCGCGCGCTACCCTTGATTTATCGAGATGCCGGCCGTCGTCGCGTAGAAGTAACTCTCCGGATCGCCGACGATGATCTGCTCACCGCTCGCCGGAGCCGTCCCGACCCCGTTGATCGCGACGGAGAAAATAAGGCGAGTTATCAGCGACGGGTTTATCAGCGACGAGATAGACCCACGGAACGCGTCCGCCATATCGAGGAGGTTCATCGGCTGACCGGCGAAAATGGAATTTACATAGTCGACCAGCGCTGGAGCGGCAAGCTGCGAGACCGCCGTCGCCGAGACCGCCGTCGGCGAGGTCGTGTTCCACGTAACCGTCATCGTGACGGTCTGCTGCGGGGGCGTGACGAACGGGATCGTATAGGTGTTCGGAAAATCGATGATTTGCGGGGTCTGGTTCCGAAAGTTCGGCGTTACTACGCCGCCGGAGACGTAGGTCGTATACCCGCTCGTATCGACCCCGATGCTGATCGTCTTCTCATCTACGACCGTCGCGGTGAGGGAGACTCCGTTAAGCTCGGTCATCCCGACGATGCCGTTAATCTCGAAGACCTGACCAGTCGCGTATCCGTGGTTCAGATTGGTCGTCACGACGCCGGGGTTAGCCTTCGTGATACCGATGACGTCGATCGTCGACCCGACGAGACCTGGTATCCAGAAGTCTTCCTGAAAGATCGCGTTCGCGACCGCGTAGGGGTCCCCACCGCCGACGATAATCTCGAAGCCGTTCGTCTGCTGAACGATCGAGATGAGCCGCGCCTGAACTCCGGAGACCTTTTGAAGCGCCGTTCGAAGGCTCGTGAGCATCCCCGTCGAGATAGCCTTCCCCGCCTGAAGGACGGCAGCCCGGTAGTCCTCCTCCGTCGGTGCGGAGGTCGCTGGAGTCCCCGCGAGCGGGTTCGAGACGGTAAGGGAGATACCCGGTGGAAGTCCGGTAACGAGCTGCGTGACGGTATTCGCCGGAACGACCCACGACCCCGATGTCGTCGCGAGCGCGAAGAGCGGAGCGCTCGATCCGGACGACTCGATAACCCCGCCGTCCTGGAGCGTATATTGGTTCGTCCCGTCCGAAACGGTGAAACCCTGCGCGAGGACGAAGCCCTTCTGGCTCGTTGCGCCGGAAAAGACGACGTTCACGCTCGTCGTCGTGTCCGCCGTCTGCTGCGGGACGCCGTAGACCTCCCCAAGCTGAGCGAGGAGGAACGCGTTCGCCGCGTATGGCGTGAGAGAGTTGACCAGTTCAACGCGGAAGGAGTCACAGAGTGAAAGCGCCGCGACGTCGGTCGAGGCCATATCCTCGATCATCGACGCGGGGAGGTCCGCCGTCAGCCCTGGAGATTCCGAAACCGCGATAGCGACGAGCTGCGCGCGAAGGTCCGCCGGGAGCTGCGGCTGAAGGCCGTTCACTCCGATGATCGTCGGGAAGGTTCCGCTCACGTCCCTATCTCCAGCACGACCTTCGTCCCGTTATTCAGAACGACGTTCACTCTATACGTCGGCGGAGTCCCCGGCCCTCCGGGAACCCGGACGATGATAAGGCTCGCGAAATACTGAGCGAACTGGGCCTGCGTCTTCATCACGTCGAAGTCGGGAGCGATCTGCTGCATGATTGACCGCTGCGCCGGTATCCCGTAGTTCGCGTAGAACGGAGACTCACCGGTCTGAAGCTTTAGACACTGGATGAGCGTCGTCAGATAAACGTAGTCGTTTGAGCCGTTCGCCTCGGTCGATATCTCGACCCACTTATAGACGCCTTCGGAGAACTCCGTCGGTGGCTGGCTATAGACGCGCCCGTAAGTCCTCATTGAGAGAAGACCTTATGCGATCCCGATACGATCGTCCCGGCTCCGGCGGGGCACGTCGTCGCGTCGCCTATACGCGCTACGCCCGGCCCGCCGAGACCGGCGAGATTGACGAGCGGGGTAATCAGATTGATACCGGACGGAGTAAGATCGAGGTGCGACGCGGAGCCGGTATCCCGGATCGTAACGCCGCCGGGACCGAAGAGTGTGAAGATACTCGGGTCGACGGCGTCCCAATTCGAGTTCCCGACCGCGAACCATACGAGCGTCGAGAGGTTAGCCCGCTGGGATAGGTCCGCCACGCCCCCACCGAGGCCGGAGACGCCCCCCGCGTAGACGTCGAGGGGAAAGACCGCCCCGAGGTCCCCGACGGCCGTAGGGGGCCGGAAATAGACCGCGCCGGCCACGGGGACGGTCACGGTCGGGAGCGTGAATATACCGGTAAGGAGGAACTTGACCGTGACGATCGGAACGCCCGGCTCCGGTATCGCGACGACCTGCGCCGGAAGAGCTTTCCCCGCGAGCTGCACCGCGTCGTTAATGCGCTTCGTCGCCCACTGGTTGGACGTAAGCGCGAACGCGGTTTTCTGGGAGTTATCTGCCATCTAAGCCGCCGCCGAGTTAGGTGACTGAAGCGACGCGTCGAAGACGGAGACCCAATAATCACCACTCTCCGCCCGGAAGTTCCCAACGTGCCGCACGTTATTAATTTGGAAGACGCCGTTGAAGACGCTCCCGCTACGATATTGTGAAAGCGAAGCCGCCGTCGTCGTAACCTGCCCCGGAGGGAGTTTCACATAATCGTCGACGTGCAGGTCCGCTCGCATGACACACGTGAAGTTCACGATCCCCGAAGCCTTCCACGTGACCTGCCCGATGAGGTCATTAAAGGCGATCTGAAACGGAGTCTTCGTCGTCGTCCCGTCGCGGACGATAAACTTGTTCTTCTGAATGGATATCCGAACGCCCGCGTAGGTTCCGCCGATGATCGACTGGCTCATCTCGCGGACGTAAGCCGCGTATTGCGAGAGGTTCCCGTAAAAGCCAGGTTCGTCATGCGCGAGGACGAGCTTAGAGCTGATCTGGATATCCGACGTATACGACGGAAACGCCGTCGCGAGCGTCGTCTTGATCGCGGATGAAAGCGGCGTTCCGGAGACCCAGTTCTGGGTCAGGTTGACCTGCGTCTCTCCGGGTGAAGGACCCGCGGCGACGAGGTTCAAGTCAAGAGTCATATCTACGTCGCGCCAATTCCCGAACGCCTGAATAATCGACCCCGCTACGAGGAGGCCGTTCTGCGCCGGGTTCGCGAGCGGGAGACCCTTCTGCATTCCCCCGAAGACGGAGATATTTTTGAAATTCAAGTCGGACGCCTGGCCAATATCGGTAAGGGGTATTCCCCAGACCCGAACGAAAGAACCGCCGACGGGAGTATCGTAGGGCGCGACCTGGATATCCATCTCGACGTTCAACGCGCCGGGGTCCGACTGCCCGTTTACGTAGGAGGTATATCTCTTCAGGACCTTCCCCGATTTCGGATCGGTGATTTGGATATCGTAATACCTCACGACGGGTTGACCTCGAAGTTCCCCGTCGACGGCCGGAAGACGACGCTCGCCGGAGCGATCTGCCCATAGGCGAGGTCAATATCGTATCCCGGCGGAGACCCTACCATCGCCATACAGGCGAGGAGGTTCCGCGAGAGGTCGTAAAGGTTGAAGTAGTATCGCTGCCCCGCCAACGACCACGTAATGATCGCCGTATACGTCGCCAAGTCCGTGACGACCTGAAACTGAAACGGCTGTGTCGCGGAAGGCTGAAACGGAACGAACGTCGGGGAGGTCGTTCCGCTCATGGGGCACCGAGCGGCTGCTGAGTAACCGGAACCGTCGCTGCGGAATTAAATGTGGAGGACGATGTTCCGGTGAGGTTTGACGAAGCGGGCTGCGTCGCCGCGGCTCCGCCCGAAGATGGGTTATCGACGATCGTCGACGGTCCCGAAGTCGACCCGTCAGTCTGAAGGCCGTTCGTGATCTTCGATGTAAGATCGTTCTGGACCTGAGCCGCCTGGGCGAGCGTGATAAGCGGCTGCTCAAAGTCCCACTTCCATGTCTCCTGTGGGTTCTTCGCGTCGCCGCTCGATGCGTCGGCGAGGGAGAGGAGGATGCAGTTCGGCCAGTAGGCCGACGGTGTCACGACGATAAACGTGCCGCCCTGAGAGCAATGAAGTTGGAGCGTCTTCTGAAGCGCGATCATCGTCGCGAGCTTTACCGCGACGCCACCGTCTCCCTTCGGAGGACAAACCATTAGGAGCGAGACGTGAAGAGGGTCCGCGATAATCGCGTTCGCCGCTACGGTCTGATTAGCGAAGGTATACTTCCCGATCCTGTTCGCGATGAGCGTCGACCCCGCGACCGGGCGGAAGTGGGCGAACATATTATCGATCGTCAGACCTTCGCTCGCCCCGCTTAGGAGGCCGGTCGCGAAGTTCAGCGCTTCCGTCAACGCGACGATCGGAAGATAGCCACCGAGCGCTCCAGCGATACCGCCCTGAAGGACGATCGGAGACGCCTCGAACGAAAGCCGATAAAGCTGCCGTCCGAGTGACTCCAATATGTTTGTGACCGATCCGCTCATCCTGGCAACGACGACGTCGAAATGTTGACGTTCGCCCCCGTCCTATTTTCGATGACGATCCGGACCCCGCTGCCCGCCCCTACGGTCTTATTAACATAGTTCTGCGTTTCGGGCTTCAGATGTTCGAGCCACGCGTTTCCATATTGACGAACCGCGTCTTCGACACGACCCTCCCCCGCGTTATACGCAGCGACTGCCTTCCGAAGGTCACCGTGAAATTCCGCGAGGAGGTCCTGGAGATACTTCGCCGCACCGGTCGCCGACTGATCGAAGTTATTCCGATCCGTGATCCCGAATCGCCTCGCGGTATCCGGTATAAACTGAAACTCCCCCATCGCGTGGGCCGAGTTCTCGTGATACGCGTCCGGGTTCGCCCCGCGGCTCGACTCCGCCGCCCATATCTGATCGAGGAGGCCGGCGGGGAGCTTATAGGCGTTTTCCAGGTTCTTGATGACCTCGCTCTTCGGTCGACCCATCTCGTCGAGGCCCTGCTGGGACATCCCAAGCTGCATCCCCCACCGACGGATCGACGGCATGGGACCGCGGCTATCTCCGAGTGGATCACCTTGTTCACGGCTAACCCAAGGAGCACCAGTAAGCGGGTGCTTATATCCAGGCTTGTAGGTCCACGACGTCGGCATATCCTCCAAGGAAGGCCCGTTAGGGCCTTCGCCGATGGCGTTACCGCCCCCGCCGCCTCCCGCGCCTCCGTAGCGCGTTCTGAAGGTCGACGGGGACACGGTCTCCTTCCCCGTGACTCCGAACCACCCGAGGACGACCCCGATCTTCTCCGCGAGCTGCGCGAGGCCGGTCCCGAAGCTTTCCATCTTTCGGATGAAGTCGTCCGATCCGAGATAGTCCGCCGCGGTCTTCAAAGCGCCACCTAGTTCAGTTATCCACTCCTTCATGTGAGGATTGGACATCAGCGCCTTGATCGCGTCGGTCAGGTCTTCGGAGAATTTCTGCAGCGCCGGGCGGAGCGGGGAGAGGCCGGTGATGAACGTATTCTCGATCGAGGTCTTCGCCCGGTCAAGCTGGCTCGTAAAGTCCTGCCATCCGCGCTGGATATTCGGATCGACCGCAAACGCCCCGACGTCCTTCCGGTAGCTTTGCCGGACGTCACTCCACTCCTTATCCCCCGTCGACCCCATCCGGCGGAGTTCGTCCATCGAAAAGATATCGGTAAGACCATGTGCCTGGGCGAACTGAACGCTCCGGTCGCTGTGGATGTAAAGCTGCCGAGCCTTGTCCGCCGCCTCGATCGCGAGTTCCGCCGGGTCTTTGTTCTGATAGTTCGTGATCCCCAGCGCACCGAATATCCAGTTTTTCGTGTAGTCGCTTTTCGCTCCCGCGACGTTCGAGAGGACGGAGTTCGGATCGACGAACCGCTGATAGTTGACGTTGAACGCCTGCTGCTCGGCCGAGTTTACCCCGAGGCCCCGCGCGCTCCGGAGCGCGCCCGCCGCGTCGCCGCCGAGGCGGGATATACCCCAGAGCGAGAATACCCCTCCAGCGCCTCCCAGAAGGGCACCTATGCCCGTCCACTTCATCAGGTCTAGGGTAGCACCCGCGATATTCCGAGCGACCTGGTGAGTCTCCCGGACGAGCTTGGAGAAGCTTAGCATCGAGGACGACGCGGCGCGGGAGAACTTCTCCTCCTCGCGGGTCGACCCGCGTATGATTTCCTGCTGCGCGAGCATCGCCGCGGCCATCTTCGTAAGGTGCTCGTTCTGCTGGCCAATCTGCTGACCCTGCGCAGCCCAAGCGCCGCCCATCTTGCCGAGAGCGGACTGGTATTTAGCGAACGTATCGGCGAAGCGCTTGAACTTAGCGTCGTCGATATCGATATCGAGGACGGAGGTGGGCATAGGCTAGGCCGGAACCCTCGACCCGCTCGCCCGGACCGTCGCCGTCGGGCCGACGCGCCACTGCCTCGTCTCGGTCACGAGGAGCTTCGGAATCCCCGTTTCCTTCGCGATACGGACGTCGCTCCACCCTTCGTCATACGCGCCGTCGCGGAAGTGCTGTGCAAGGATGCCGAGCACGTTATGTATCTTCCGCTCACCGATCTTGTTTTTCGTCAACGCCATTCTGTCCTCCTCTTAGCCGTCATCGCGCTTATCAGGAGCCGATCCCGGAACGCCTTCGCGGTAGGATATTCGAGGCCGAGCGGCTCGAAGAACCTCGCGAAGCCCGGACCGGCGAGCCAGTCTAGGATGGCACCGATGATACCGCCGCCGGAGCCGCCTTCACGCCAGTATTCTCTTCCCCGGTCGACGTCGTCAAAGAAGCTGCGAACTCCGTAGAGTTGTATAATACGCTCTGCGTTCCCCAGAGGTCGTTCATCCCCTCCAAGACCGCGGCCACCTGGCGTTGGTTCTGCATCGCCGAGACTAAGGTAAAAAAAGTCACCGCGTTCTCGGCGAAATCCCGCTCCTCGTCGGTAATGAGCTTCTGCTCGATCGCACTATACATCGGGACGGTGCTCCACCCCGCCGGGCCACGGACGACGACGTTCGTCAGACGTTTCATCTCTTCGACGAGACCGGCCTGAACGCCGTCGGGTCCGTCCCATATCCGTCGCTCCTCCGACGCCTTCTTCAGCATCATGAGCGCGACGCGCGGACCGGAGATAACGGAGAGACCTTCCTGCCAGAGCCGCGTGAACGCGACGGAGATAGGGAGGAAATAGGTCTCGAACGTCTCGCGCATGATAGGCGTCGCGTGGATGTAAAGCGTCCCCTCGCCGCTCCGCGGGAAGGGGATAACGATGTTGAGCTTCTTATCGATCCGCACGTCGTCACACGTTCCAGAGGCTGGAGTTCGTCGGGTAGTAGCCCTTCATTGTGATCACATATCCGGGATCGCCGCCGTTGAACGTCATCGGACCGGTATCGGTGATCGAGCAGTTCTGGAAGACGTAGTCCGGAAGCGTCGACGCGTCCGGCCGGACCGTGATCGGGCCGATCAGCGAGTTCGTCTCCTGCCTCGCCTTATAAGACGCCGCGAGCGCCTGGCTCCGGAGGAGCTGGATCGTCACCGTCACGAGCTGATACGGCTCCGGCGAAGTAACGGTCCCGGCGAGCGTCGGGAGCGTCCTCGTCACCTCGCCGTCGAGCGTCATCGAGATGGCGTTCGGGCCGAGGAACCCCGGAGTGACGTTCAGTTCCGGGCTACCGGGGATCGTCACCGTCGCCCGAAGGCGGTTAAGCGTCCCCTGGTCGATAAGCGGGTTACCAGCCATTGGTTATCTCTCCTTTAGGCCGCGGGGAACTCGGTGACGTTGACGTTGAAGACGATCTCGATGAACCCGCGGTTCGGCGTGTAGGACGTCGCGAGGCCCTTATAGATACCCGCCGGGAAGTCGGAGGGATTATCCGAGACGTAGGTCGCGAACGGAACCGCCGTCACCGTCACCGGGCCGAGGACGAGGCCGAACGTGATCCCTCGGTTCATCGTCTTCTGCGAGACCGCCTGCAGCTGGTTGATGCCTGCCTGGTCGTAATAGAGCGGAGCCGCCGGGTTGTTCGAGCCATTAATGATCGCGTTCGAGATATCGAGGTTCAGGTTGATCTGGACCCAGTCGACGGAATACCAGTAGGTCGCGTCGTGACCGTCCATCGTCGTCCCCCAGAGGAGGATCGTATTCGAGATACCCCCCTCCGCGCCGGTCCCGATGACGTTCACGCCAGCGGTCTTCAAGGTCTGCAGCAGCGCCGCGTTCCCCTTCGTCGGGTAAGGCGTGACGCCCGCGACCTCGGAGAACGCGAACGGCGTTACCGCGGAGACCGAAGATGGGTCGTAGCCGAGCCAGACGTGGAAGATCGACGCGATGGTGAACTCCGTCGCCGGAGCCGCTGGAGCCTGGATCAGCGCGATGACATCCTTCATCAGATCGGTGTAGGCTGTATACGTCCCCACCGTGGTCGTGACGAAAAAATAGAACGTCGACGTGGTCGACTCGTAATCGGCGATCAGCGAGAGGAACGACGACACGCCGTCCCACGCCCGCGGGGTAACGACCGCGTAAAGCGTCGGGTCCTGCGCGGTCCACGCGCTCGGCGGGTTCGCGATGAGGTAAGCCTGCAGCGCCGCGATACCCTGGACCGGCGTCGTCGGACCGAGTTCGAGAACGTAGACCGCCTGCGCGAAGCCCTGCGCGAAGTAAGTGGTCACCATCGAAAGTATTTCGGACGCGCTTGCCGGAACGTAAGTTCCCTCCGTCGTGACGGAGCCGGGGTTACTCGTGAGCGGATACGTGAACGTGCTCGCCCCGGTGACGGTCGCGAGATAGGTCCCGTTATACCCGGTCGGAGCCACGCCCGCGATGACCATCTCGAACGTCGCGCCGGTCTGATATCCGTGCGGAGCTGCCGTCGTGACGTTAACGAGCGGACCCCCGGAGTTATAAGCCGCTCCGGTGATCGTCATCGTCAGGCCGGTCGCGATCGTATATTCGATCGTGCTTCCGGTCGTCCCGACCGCGGCCGTCCACGTTCCGTCGATATCCGCGAACGCCCCCGTCCCGGTCGCGACGGAGATAGTGACCGCGTTCCCCGGCGATAACCCATGCGGTGCGGACGTTGTGAGCGTCACCAGACCGCTTCCGGAGTTATAGGTCCCCGAGGATACCGTCCCGGACTCCGCGGGCGTCCATGATAGCGAGGTGATCGCGAGCGGCGCGACCGCGAGCGGGGTGAAGTCCGCCGGCTGGGTTAGAAGCGATAGCGAGTTCGGCTGGGCGTTCGTCCCGCCCTGGCTGATGAGCGCCCCGGTCTCCTGAAGGAGGTTTGGTGCCGGAGCGATCGTCTGCGTGACGTTTACGATGACGATCTGAGGCATTTTAGAAGCTCCTTAAGGAGAGCAGCGGAACGCTTTAGCTGTGGTTCTCAACGGTGATGAACGTATCCGCCGCCGTCCCCTCGATCGCGACCTCGCCGGTATAGCGAACCGAGCCGCCGAAGAAGGAGTTCAGCGAAAGCGTCCCGGCCGCGGCGGAGGTCGAGGAGGGGAGGATCGCGATGGCGTCCGCCGTCCCGGCCGTCGTATGCGGGCCGAACACGACTTTCATCGTCGCAGTCCCGAGGTTCACGATCGCGCCGCCGGGGAGACGGTTCGGGTTCGCGAGAAGCGCTGCTTGAAACGTTCCGGTATTCACGATCGTCCCGACGTTCTGAACGACGGTCGCCGCGGCCGGAGTAGCGACCTGAACGGGGATTGGATTCTGGGTCATAGTGTGGTCTCCTGAGCTAGAGGAAGAGTTGACGTTTAGGGAGAGACGGCGAGAACCTCGTAGTCCATAATCACCGTCGCGGTGCCGCTGTTGGTCGGTGGGGTGCTGTTCACCGTCAAAATATCGACCGCGATGCCTGATCCGCCCGCAAGAACAACGCCCGGCGTAACTGCTACGCCAGAAGCAGGAACATAGGTTGATCCGGCATCGGTCAGAGAAAAGGCCGTGGCGGCACTAAGGTCGGAAGTGATGAACCCCCCGGCACCGGCCGTAACCAACGACGTTCCGGTGCCACATAGAACGACCGTATTAGTCCCGTTGAAAGTAGCACCTCCGTTCACAGGATAGTCGCCGTCGAAAGCCACTGTGCCGGTGACACGAAGAAAATTGCTTGCATTCAATCTGGCGGCTTGATCGCCAGGACCACACACGACTGTCGAAGCAGTCCCCGGCCCTGGTGTGATCGAGATAATGGGAAGCGATCCCGTTACAGCTGTCACGGCTAGGGTTGCGTCATTGCTGCCGGTCGTAATCGTCCCCGTATCACCGACAGCCGCTAGGATACCACCGTCGTTTAGATCAGTCGTCGCAATCGGGCCAGCACCGACGCCGAGGTCCGACGATGTGGAAAACGTAATACCGGCGTTGATCACATCGGAGTTATAGAGGATGCCTCCGACAGCGTTCGAAATCAACCCTGTCATGAACTGGAAATTAGGCCCCTGGAACGGCGTATTTCCATTCGCGTCGGACGACGACGCTACTGCGCGAGGCTGGCCAGTGCTGCCGGTATAGGAGAGATTAGCACTAACCCCAGATTGCACGAATAAATCCGCGCCCGGTTCATATAGGATAGATGCTTTGGTAATGTTGACGATCGTATTCGGCCCCTGACCAGGTAGGACTTGCAGCGGAGCGGAATTGAGGGTCAGAAGCTGTGATTTTGTGACTTGAAGTGTAACTGAAGACCCACCACCGCCGCCCCCTCCACTAATCGAGAGGAGCGCGACGCCCGGACCTCCCGATGTGATAGTCCCGCCGGAGACGACGCTTAACGTCGTCGTATTAGTGATGGTCCCCCCACCGCCTTCGACGGTCAGCGGAGAACCGCCGAAAAAGTTCGGACCCTCGAATATATTTCCTGACATTTAAGTAATCTCCGTTATTGTGAACGCCGCGGACGTCGTCCCGTCTACCCAAATCGTTCCGGTATAGACGTAGCCCGAAGTCCCCATATTAAGGTTGAATGAAAGACCTGGCGCGACCTGCACCGACGATCCTCGGGTAGCCCCGGCGACCCCCGTGAAAACGTATAGAACGCCGGAACTGTTGTTCTGGATGAACCCGCCCTTTCTCTTCCCGTTCGGGCCGAGCGCGATCTGAAAGGTTCCTCCGGCGGTGATCGTCCCACCGTTAGGTGAAACGCCGACGGATACGGGTCCGGACGCGCCGCCGGTAGGAAGTGCGTATTGCGGCATCTCACGTTACCTCGAAAGTGACGATCGCTTCTTTGATGAACTGCTGGGCGATCTTCAGCGCAGCGGTCTGGTAATAGCTCACCTCGAAGTCGATCGTCTTTTTCTGTGAAAGGATGAGAAGCTCCGGCTGCGGGTGCTTGTCATCCCTAACCGCCGTTCCGAGCGTCGGACCGGAGAGCATACCCATATTCTCCGTCACGAGCATGTAGCGCTCCACGTAGTTCAGGAACGCTATCGCCTCGGGGTTCCGGAACCCGTAGAGTGTAAGGCGGACCCGATCCGCGACGAGCTGCCACGGGTTCCCGTCGGCGTCGTAGCGTGGAATAGGCTGAAGCGCCCGCGTCCCACCTGGATCGATGTGAACCGCGACGAACGGAGGCGCGAGGTTATCGGGGACCGCGAAACTCGGGTAGAGCATCACGCCGATACCATTCAGGTTCACGCCGACGAGGTCCGGAGACGAGAAGACCGGAGCGATGAGCGAAAGCCAAATCGGGAGCGAGTTCGAGACGACCGGAGTGAAAGTATCGAACCCGTCGATCTTATCGATCAATTGGTTCTGCGTCACCGAGTAAAGCGCGTTCCCGCGGTAGTGCCACAACCCGGCTTGACGATAGAACGGCCGGCGTGAGGAGAACGCGAACCTGATACCGTGGTGCTCCGCTACCCATATTGAGTTCGGCGTCACCGCGTTAAGGTCGTTAATCTCCTGCTCGGAAGTGAAAATCACCTGGTTCGACGAATAGTTCGCCGTCTCGGTCTGGTTCGTATCCGTCCCGTAGTGAAGCGATCCCTCCGCGATAAGCGTCGGCGCGGGGGTCTTAATCCCGGCGGATCGATCGAACGGAACGGAGTTGAAGAGCGCCGAGTTGAAGAGCGCGGAGGGGCGGAGTAGGTCCGCCTTGACCCAAAAAACGAACCCGTCGACCGGAAGAACGAGGCGGATATACTTCGTGAAGATGACCTTCTGCAGAAGGCTGATCGTATCGACGCCGGCTTGCAGCGGCCCCTGCCACGGTGATCCGCTCGCGAGGGACTCGGAGACGTCGGACATCTCTTAGTCCGCCCACGCCCGGAAGGACGCTTCGAAGAGGCCGGTATCGATAAAGCTCGGCCGACGGCCCTTCGGGTTATACCCGGACTTGAAACGGGCTGAGACCCCCTTCAAAGCCGCCTGCGTAGGCACTCCGGGGATACCGAGACCTTCGACTTCCCGATCCGATAGGAACTTCCGGAAAAGGTTCTCGATCTCGTCGGTAGCCCCCATGAGAGGGTTTATCTCGGCGAACGGAGCACCGGAGAGGAGATTCTCCAATTGCCCCGTCATCGACTCGGTTAGGAGCTTCATAATATCGTCGTGATGCGTCTCGAAGAACAGCTCCATTATATGGTAGCGGTTCTCCAGCCACCCAGCGACGTCGCCCGTCGTCACGCCACGCTTCGAGCTAAGACCCTCGGTGTTCTCATCGAGGGTCCGATCCTTACGCCGTCCGATCCGAGAGACGAGCTTCTTGATCGGAGCCGGCCCGTCGACGTAGGGAATATCGACAACGCCGAGATGGAGCGTCGTCACGACAACCCCCAGAGCGTTCCGTATTTCTGCGCGAAGGACATATACTGCCGACCCCACGGGGTCTTCACAAGCATCATATCCGTCATCCCGAGGGTCTTCATGAACTCCGGATTAAGGAGCGAGACGCTCGTTCCCTCATCCGACGTCGAAGTTACGACGCCCGGAGTGAACGCGTTGATCTTAAGTTCCTTCCTCGTGAACGCGAAGAAAGGCATCGGTGGATCGGAGCCGTCGACCGGCGGAGCGCCGGGCTGATCCATCGCGAAGACGATGACGTTATGCCCCGCGAGATTATAGACCGAAAGCGTATAGGCCGCCCCACCTAGCATTCCGGGCGGGCACCATCCGGGGAACGGGAACCCTCCGAACCCGAGCGCCGGATTGACCGTCTCCAGAGCTACTTCATACGCGAAGGCGATCACCGGCGAGTTCGAGGGGAGGATCGTCGTCGATATCCCCATGACGTTTACGAGCCACGCGGTAAACCCCGCGAGCGTCGGAGGTCCGATCATCATATTCACGGGATGAACCTCGAAAAAACGATGAGGAGAACGACGATGACCGTCATCCAGAGTATTACCCGGTCCACATCACGCTAGGCGGCGTTCCGCCGGGAGTTCCGACGACGCTGCTCAGCCCTCGACTCCGCGGCCGGCGGACCCTGGTGATCTCGGCTTACCCGAACGCCTTCCGCGATGCTTGGATTATCCGTAACCTCACGACCGCTACGACGCTCCTCGACGACGCTCATCTCCAACTCCTTGAGCGCACCGTTCGGAACGTTGTTTTCGATCGCCGCGCTCGTGAAGACCGCCGCTTCCTTGCGAAGCTCCTTCCCGCGAGCGTTCAGGACCTCCTCGTTATGCTTCAGCGCGTCATATATCTTCGCAAGTTTCGGGTTCCGATCGATCGTGTAGTAAAGGCCGATGAAGCCCTTCGTCCGGTCGACCTCGTCCTCCGAGACCATCCCGTATCGTGTGTGATGCTCGATGATCGAGTCGATCTGTGGCTGGTTTAGATCGCCGGAGAGTTGGACGTAACCGCCGATCGCGATGGTCTGCATCCGAACCCCCTTCATCTCCGGGGCGGAGTATACGAAGTCCTGAACCTGCTGGGTGCAGTTAACGACATACATCTTCACGAAATCATTCCCTTACGGATAGGTCCCCGATATCGATAGTCGCCGCGGCAGACCGGCCAGGGAGGGGAACCGGCTCTTCGAGCGCGCTTCTCTAGCCGCGGCGATGCGTCCTACTGGTAGACCGCGCTGATGATCGTGACCGCCTCCGGACGGACGCCCCACCCGGAGGTGATACGCCACTCGGAGAGGACGTCGATCGCGCCGCCGGGGAGCGGGGTCGGGATTTCCCGAGGAGCCGCCATATCGCAATACATCAGCGTGCACGCCTCCATCCCCGGCGAGAGGCGGGCGAACTCGTTCGTGTTGATCTTCGAGCCGGCCGGCTTCTTGACCTCCGGCATGACGATGACGATCGCGTCCGAACCGCCCGCGCCCTTCCCGATCAGGGTATCATCGTAGCACCAGATGATCTTGTCCTTGTTCATATCCAGGACGTCCTTCACGACGCCCGCGGTAGTCGTCGAACCCGCGCCGATCCGCTGGAACTGAACGAGCTGCACGATATTCTGGTATTCCATCGCGCCGAGCACACGCTGCGGGCCGAGGATCGTAAAGTCGCGGCCGATACCGAGCTGGTTGGTCCTGGTCTTCAGCGCGCTGATCTGGGTCAGCAGGAAGACGCCGAGCTGCCCGTTGTCGTATGTGACGATGGTATCGTTGTTATTCGAGTCCGGCGGGAGGGAGACCGCCGTCGCGCCCTGGGAGTTCAGCAGGCCCTCGCCGTTCGCCGGGTTGAACCCGTAGAGGAGCGCGGAACGGGCAAGCTGGAAGTGGCCCTGACGCATCCCGAGGCGCTGCGCCGAGACGATATCGACCCCCCAGCGCCCCATCGCGGCGGTATCGTGGTGGTCGTATTCGCCGCGGACCCGGAGGAGATACGTCGGAGTGCTGATCATCTCCAAGGTCGTGGAGATAGACGGGAGGAGGTTATAGGCCATCGTCCCGGCCGCGACCTTCGTGCGGACGTCGACGCGTTTCACGTAGACGTAGAGGTCCCCCTCGCCGAGTCGCGTGAGCGGCTCACCCGTCGGGAGCAGGTCGAACGCTCCGGACGCCTGCGAGTAGGGAAGGAGAAGCGCCGGTTCGATGAACGACGGATTGACGATCACGAACGCCGGGGCGATGTTTGCCATCAGTGGTTACCTTTCTGTAAATCGCGCCACGCGTCCGCGAGGCGGAGAGGTGGGTTGACTCAGATCAGAATAACTGCGCAGGTTCCCTGCCGGTTCCAGTTCGCGAACCCGCCGGCGTAGGAGACCGTCATCGAATTTCCGACCGCGACTTCGAGGAGGCGGACCGGAAGCGCCGCGCCGTTACTCACCGTGCCGCCAGTAATCGTCATCGTCTGACCGGATGGAGCGGTGAAGTTGAGCGTCGAGCCGGTCGTCCCGGCGGTGAGAGTCTGCTCACCGTTGAGCGTCGCGAACCCGCCGGTCCCGGTAAGGCCGGAGAGGACGACGGTATCACCGGGGTTCAGACCGTGCGGAGCTGCGGTTGTCATCGTCACACCGACGGTCCCGAGTGCACCGCCGGTAATCGTCATCGTCAGGTTCGGAGCCGCGACGAAGTTCAGCGTCGAGCCGGTCGTCCCAGCGACGGCGACCTGTGTCCCGTTGAGCGAGGCAAACGCCCCCGTTCCGGTCATCCCCGAGAGAGTGAACGAATCACCGGGGAGGAGGCCGTGCGCCGCGTTCGTGGTCAGCGTAACCGCGCCCGAGGACGGAGTGTAGGTCCCCGAAGAGACGGTCGCCGCCGTCGCGTAGGTCCCCGAGGAGACGGTCGTCGCGACGTAGGGGACGAGCTGCTCATTGACGTAGTCCCACGCGACCTGGCTGGTGATCGGCGTGCCGTCGAGGCCGACGAGCGTCGGCGACGCCGCGACCGCGATCCGGGCGTTGCTCCCGAGGCGGTAGAAGTTCACCTGCATCCCACCCGCCGCGAGCGGAACGGGAGACTGCGGGAAGTTGATCATCCCGTGGGCCTGGTCGAAGACCGTGAACCCAGTGATGTTCGTCTCCGCGGTCGCCCGCTTGATATTCCCGCCGAGCGTCCCGGCGATACCGACCGGCGGAACGTTCTCGGTGATCGCGATGCCTCCCCACATCGGGGACGACTCGGTCAGCGCGACGACGCCGCCCGCGAGTTCGTTCCGGACGGAGGGGTCGTTCAGGGCGGTGCCCTGGATGTAGCCCTCCGACGAGATATTGAAGGTCCCCGCCGCCACGGTCGTGATGTTGGGGTTGAAGGAGATATTGCCCGACATTTGTAGTTCCTGTGCTTAGGCTCCCGAGGGAGCTGGTTTTCGGGAAGCCCCCGGTCAGTTCGACCGGTTGTTGAACCCCGCGACGATGCGACGCCCCGCCGAGAAGTTCTGCATCCACGCGCCCGGCTTGCCGACGAACGACGTAACCCGGCGTCCGGTCCGATCGGTGTTCGAAACCTCGCGAAGCTCGTCTTCCGGAAGGTCCGTCGGGTTCCGTGAGTAGGTCATCGCGTCGGCGTAGACCTGCGCCTCCGCGACCGCGAAAGCGTCCGCGCCGAGTGTGCCGAGCGAAATCTTGCCCCACGTCCCGCTGTGCTGTTGAACGCCCTTCGCGAGCCGGCGGCGGTAGGCGATCAGGTCCTCGCCGTCCATCGGGCGCGGAGCAACGGAGCCGAGCGCGTGATAGACGGAATCAGCGCGGGCCTGCGCGTCGGCGAACGCATCGCGATCGGCGTCGGCGAGAACCCTCGGCATGCGGCGCGAGAGGTCGTCCAGGCGCTCCGCCAGCGGCTTCGTCGCGTCCCGACGGACCGAACGATAGGCGTCGCGCCGACCCCGCCAGAAACCACGCGCAGAGTCTTTGCGGACCCCGTCTGCCATCTCCTTCAGCTTCTCCGGCTCGCCCTCGTCGGCGTCGTCGCGCTTCTTCGCGTCATCGTCAAGCGCGTTCTTCAGGTCCTCGGGAAGTTCCTTCTCCTTGCCCTCCGCGTCGCCGTGCACCTTCACGCTTTTCCCTTCGTAGAAGTCCTTCCGGGATTTCCAGTGCGCTCCGGCCGCATCCTTCCGGTCCCCGGCGCGAGCCGCGAGTTCGGGAGGCATCGCGTCGTCACGCTTCGCGGAGTCGTCGATCTCCTTCTTCAGGTCCTCCGGAAGCTCCTTCTCGGAGTCCGCACGCTTCTTTGCGTCGGCGCGGCGGGTCTTGTAGGTATCCTTCCGCGACTTCCAGTGCGCACGGGCCGCATCCTTCCGGCCCTTATCCGCCGCGGTCTCCTCGGGCATACCCTTGAGGAACTCCGGCTCCTCCTCGTCGTTATCGTCGCGCGTCGCGGCGTCGTCGTCGAGCTTGCTCATCATCTCGGGCGGGCAGCCCTCGGCGTCGTCGCGCTTTTCGAACTTACCCTCGACGGCGTCCATCCGCGCGCCAAGGTTATCCATGGCCGTAAGCAACTTGTCGAGCTTCTGGCCAGCATCGCCTTCGGGCATACTATCAGTCCTTTCCTCGGTTGATTTGACTCCGGCGGGTCGTCCGCCTTTGTCCCAGACGCCTTCTTCACAGATGGCGATATGGTCCAGTAGGCTAGGCTTACCCTCGATCAGGAGAGTGGACCCGTCGTCAAGATCGAGTTTTCGGTTCCCGTCCGCCGGCTTGAAAACGACGGCGGGGGAGGTAGAGAGACCCCACTTCGAAATGAGGTCCGCGGCGACGTGGTCGTGTATCTTCGCAATACCCCAGACCTCATCGCCGTTATGGACGTAGGCGAACATTATCGAGCCGACGTTCCGCTCACGGAACTCCTTCGTATCGAGCGCGTTCTTCGGCGGGTGACTCATGATCACCGAGAGGCCGGAACAGCGTTCGATGAAGTGACGGTTTAGGTAAAGCTTCGGGTCACGCCAAACATATTCGTCTAGCGACTGCCGGTAAGCGACGCCCGTCCCGGTGATCCGGATCGCGAAGAGCGTAATATTCATGTAGGTCTGCGGCGACGTAAGCTGCCCCGCCGCGATAGCCTTCGCGATATCCAGCTCGTCCATTCCGAGCTTATCGATCGCGACGCGCGCCCCTGGGTGTATCTTCATATCCGCCACGGGCTATTCCTTCGGTAGCTCCCCGGTGACCGGGTCCGGGACTGGAGTCCAGTTATTCAGATACCAGCCCGGCTTCCGCTTCCGGTCTTCGTCGGTCGCCTCGATCCGGACGACGCCGGCCTTTAGGTAGGCCGTGAGACGCCCACCGGGTTCAAGGCGGAGGCCGACGAAGTAAGGCTCCTCGGGCACGTTAGCCTCGCCCGCCACCCTCGGTCTCGCCGTTGTTCGATGGGTTGGTAGTATCGAGTGCCCCGTAGACCGCGGTAGTATTCTGCTCCACCGGCGTCATCGAGTCCCACGACGGAACCTGCCCCTGCGTATTCGGGCCGGTGATATTGCCGCTTGGGCTGATCGATCCGCCGCAACTCGCGAGAACTGATAGAAGGTTCATCTTTCCGAGTGGCTGCACGTTGCCGCCGAAGGTAATCCACCCGACCGCTTTCCCGCCCGCGCTGACGAGCAGACAGGTCGTTCCGGCGACCTGCGTGCCGGGGTTCAGCGCTCCGGTAGGCTCACCAGCCGGACCCGGAGGGCCGGGCTGATTCGGATCACCGAGTGTATTGGTAATCGAGAAGTCCAGACTTCCGCTCATGTCGTTTTCTCCTTTGGGGGACCTGCCAGCACCGCGTCCTGCGGGTCCGGGCGACCGGCTTTCACCTCGGCGTGGCGATGCGCGAGGTCTTCCGCCATCCACTTTCGAACGCCGGTAACGTGTGCCAGATGCGCTGCCTGCTCCTTCGGAGAACCGGGATGAGGAATAATCGGCTCCTGAAGTGCGGCGATATGGGCTTCGATTTCTGCGAGCGTTGCCATGTGCGTTCTCCCTACCCCACGCCGCCGCCGTTGGCCTCAGTTCCGCCGGGATTATAGGCGGGGTTCTGCGAGAAAAAGTTGGTAGCCGACGTGACCGTGTTGATGCTGCTCGCGAGGTCGGTCAGCGCGACCACCGGCGAGACCTGATCGGCCGCGTTATAGAACGGGTTCGCCGCGGTCGGGAGCGGCCCTTGGTAGGCGTAGGCGGGCATCATCGACGGGACTAGCCCGACGAACTGGCTACCGTTGCAGAACCGCACCCAGGTCCAGGACGCGATGACCGGCGTCTTTCCCGTCGTCGGGTCACGAAGGTTGTTGACCTCGCTCGAATTGGCGACGAGCACCATGTAACCCTGCGCCGTGCCGCCGAGTAGAAGGTAGCCAAGCTGGTAGTTCGCCGGAGCACCCACATCAAAGCCTTTTACCGCCGGCGCAATATTGACCGGCGGCGCTAATCTTTGCGTAGTGTTCAGCGAATAGGCTCCGTCCTTGCCCGCGATCACGCTCGGCCGGAAGAACGCCGGCTTCTTGGCGAACATCGCGGCGGCGTTAGCACTATCGATCACCGGCAGGCCATTCGAGGTATTGATCCCATACGTCATAACGTAGGGAGCGGCCTTGGTAATCGGCGCGCCATCCAGCGTCGTGATCTGGCCGAACACCTCCGGCAGAATGACCCCGACCTGCATAGTCCCGGCCGACGTGACGGCGTTCACGGAGATAACCGTCGAGTCCAGATTACCCGGCCCAACATCGTAACCAGTGGCGTCCGAGGGGTCTCCTCCACCGCCTTCCGGCCCCTGCGGCTCAAACGTCACTTTGGCGTAGCCGGTCCCCGCGAAAATCCCGCCATTGATGCTGCCGTCCTTGCTGATGATCGTGCCGTTGGCGCTCAGGGTGGCACCCATCGCTTTCAGGCCGCCATACAGTGAACCGCCCGAGGCCGGGAACTCGAAACCGGCGGGGCCGGTAATGATTCCGATGATATCCCCGTTCGCCGTCTTGGTGATCAGCGCGAACTCGCGGTCAGCAGCCTGGGCCGGACTGACGCCGAACAAACCCACGAGCGCGGTGAGGATGCTGCCGATCCCGGAACCCGGTCCTGCCGTGTTAATCGTGATGTCCTCGATCGTCTGCCCCGAGTAGGTCATCGCCGCCGGGTTTGCCGCTATCGCGAGGTTTCCCCACCCCAGGCCGAGGCCGTCCGCGCCGCCGTAGGCAAGCCCACCTCCGTCGCTCATGATATCTTTCCCTTTACGTATTCGATGATATCCGCCATCACTTCGCCCGCACGCTCCGGTTCGAGCGTCCCGAAGTAGCGCGCGCCGGGCGCGGGGCCGCGGAGGTAGGCGTAGCCCTCCGCAAACGCCTCCTCGGGGTTCCCGAGGTAGTAATCGGCCCCGATTACCTCTTCCGGGTCGAGAAGGTCCCTGGCAGGCTCCAGAAGGGCGGAGAAGGCCGGGTCGTGCGACGCCCAGCCTAGGGAATGATCGACCGCGTGCCCCTCCTCGTGCGCTTCGAGCCGGAGCGGGTTCGAAAGTTTCCGGAGGCCATCACCGAGGCGGAGGTGGGTCGCGAGGTGGATCGTCCGCGTTTTCAAGTCATAGAACCCCGCCGCCTCGCCGTTATCGACGGTCTCGGAGCGTTCAATCTTCACGCCGGAGGGGATGGAGTCCGCCCGGTTCTCCTCGACCTCGGAGACGCTTCCGACGGGGACCCACTCGTAGTCGTCGTGCTCTTCGTTCAGCGTAACGTCGAACGGCTCCGGAACGTGGCACGTGAAGGTCGTATAATCCACCCCGTCGTATATCCGCCGCGCGTGAAGTTCGAGGTCGTTCGGAAGACCGCCGATCCCTAGCTCCTCCTCGCACTCACGCTCCGCCGCTTCCTCCGCCGTCTCCCCGTCCTCAATCTTCCCGCCGGGGATAGACCACTCACCGGAGTGATCGCCCTCCGCCGTCCGACGGAGGAGAAGGGCGCGCAGAGCGCGAGGGTCTTCGCCCGCGAGGAAGAGGACGCCGGCCGCGAGGATCATTTCGTCTTCCGCGCCCGTTCCAGCGCGGCTTCGTTCTCCGCGTTCTGAACCTGCTGGCTCGGTTTTGTATAGTCGATCGACTTCACCGTCTTCCCGACCGGACGGACGGACTCAGGACCGGATGACCCGTAGGTCTTAGAAGCCGGCTTCTCGCGTTCGTCGGTCATTCCGCTTCTTTCTGTCCGAGGTAAGTGCAATGAATAAGGTGCTTCGCAGTTCCACCATAACCCGTCGGATACTGCTCCACCTTATCAATCCTAAACATCCCATTCGCGGGGAGGACGATCTCGCGTTCATCTTGATGGGCTAAGAGGCCGTTCGCTCCGGCGGGGACGGTGAACTTGAGCATAACTTTTTCGCCGAAGTTCCGCGCCGTCGATTCGGACCGTGAACATGACGCAAAATTGTAATGCTCGAACGCCCTCCCGACGGAGTGCTCTGGATCATCGAAGCCGGAGAGGTTCTTAAGAGTCGTGTTCATACCGCGATACGACGGAGTATCTGCCGGGACGAACGATTTCATGATCGCCGCCTGGAGCTTCTTCTGCCTCGGCGTTGTCATCTTCCCCTTATTCGCGACGAGCGGGTCGTTGATCGCGTGATACCCGCTTCCCTTATAGGAATCGACTATGTCACGTTCCGACGAATCGAGAATGTTCTGACGAACATAGTGGTTATAGTTCGTCATCACGTTATCGACCGCGTCCTGCAGGCCGTTCGCTTTATCCGACCCGTAGGCTGACGTCGCCTTCGCGAAGAAGTCTCCCGGTATCTTCGAGGTGTCACGCCGCATCCGGCTCTTGAGCATCGCTCCGGTCGCACCCTCGTGCCACTCCACGAGGTCCTTCTTCGTATGCGGGAGTATCTTCGCCTGCTCGTAGACCGCCTTCTCGACGACGGTCTTCGGAGCGTAGACCGGAGCCGCCGCGGGCTTCGGAGCCGCCCCGTAAGCGCTCTGAAGCGCCGCGAGTATCTTATTCGCCGACTCCTTCGCAAGACCGCCGCCGGTAAGCGGAGCGATCTCCTTGAGGTTCTTTACAATATCGGCATCATCGGATGTCGCGAGTGCATCGCCTAGCGCCTGGAGCCGTTCCGCTACCGCCTTCTGGTTTTCTGGCTGGATTTTGTCCCAGTTATCAACTAGTCCACCGAACTCGTTTTTCACAGGGAAATAAAAGTCAGGCTTGTCCTTCTTAAGTAGCGCGCCGATGTTATCACGAAGACCTTGTACTTCCACCGCCGTCTCCGGCGGTTTTATGGTCGCTTCTTTCAACGCCTCTTTCGCCGGGTCCGCCTTCGGAGCCTCGGGCGCGGGGGCGAACTCATTCGCGGTGGAGGTCTTCCCGGCCGGAGTTCCCGAAATGTCGTAAATGTCGAGAACGTTTTGAAGGACGGTGTTATATTTCTGCGCCGCCGGGTTCGGAGAGTTCGCGCCGAACGGTTTCAGCTTCGCGAGCGCGCTCTTCGTCACCTCCGTATCCGGCGCCGCTAGTGCCCCGGTAAGCTCCACGAGACTATCGTTGATCGCCTCCCGGTCGTCGTTACCCAATTCTACGCAGGTATTCGCTAGAACGTTCATTGAAGTGTTAAACTGGTTCATTAGAGTTACGCCCGGAGACTGCATCGCGAGGATCGGCGTCATCAGCTTTTTCGTATCGGCGATACCGATGATGTTCTTCGAAAGCACGTAATCCGCGAGCGCCTTTTTATGCGCGGACGGCGGACCGGAGACGGCCAATGGCTTCTCCGGCTCCGGATGCAACTTGAAATTCTCTAAATCATCCGGATCGGTGATCTTGTCGCCTGGGTCCTGCGCCTCGGGTTCCTCCTCGACGATGGAGACCTTCGGCATCGGGGGAGGGTTCAGGCCCTTCTTTTTAAGGTCATTGAAGGCCCAGTTAACGTAGCCATTTTTCTCTTCCGGAAGACCGAACTCTTCGTGCGCCGCCGCAAAGATATCCGACTTGGAGAACTTCCCGGATAACAGCATGTGCTTCATCAAGCCGAGCGTCGTGCCCTTCGCTCCAGGCTTAAGGGTCTTCTTGTAATCGCTCAAACCCTTCTTCGAAGCGCCGGAACCCGAAGCGAACTTTCCGTCGGCGTCGCGGGGATGCTCACTCTCTTTCCAATTCGCGTCGTCTGCGCGCGTGGCGTCGAGGCCCGCGCGCTTCGAGATATCAGCCTTGCGGGCGATCAGAAGGTCCGCCAGCACCTTCTTCTGCTCGGAAGACCCCGGACCACTCTCCTCGACGACCGCCCGTATAGCATCGTCCGGAACCGCCGCGACGCGGCGTGCGGACTCGCGGAGCGCTTCGGGTGACATATCCCCGAATATCCGGTGGGCCTGTCGGTTCGAAGGATCACGGAGCGAGTCCCACTCCTTCGCCGAAGTCCCGAACGCGTCGCCCTTCGGAGCACCCTGGGCACGAAAGAGAAGCGAACCCCCTACGTCGAGGGTCGTCATCTTCCCGCCGATCTTCCCCTGGTTATCATAGTCGAGGCCGACCGAGTCCCAGTTCGCGAGCCAGACGTGAGTCGCGAAGTCCTTCTGCGCTTCCTTTACCTCGACCGGGGATTTCCGGTCGATGTTCTTAACGTCTTTCCACTCGGTCGCGGTGCCGAGCTTCCCGCTTCCCATATCGACCGGCTCGGAGCGGAGGACCGGGGAGCCTGCCAGCTCGTATAGTCGCGCCGCCGTGACCTCGTTCTTCGCGTGGTCGTTGGATTTGGACTGCTTGACGTAGAAGCTCTTCCCCTCGGGCGTCGCGAACCGCCCGCCGGGGTTCGAACCGAGCTGCGGACCGATTCGCTTCAGTGATTTATAGTCGAGGCTTTTCGCTCTACCGGACCCAAACTTCCCGTCGCTCGCGCGGGGATGGTCCGCCTCGTTGAACGTAGCCGCGTCCGCGTAGGACCCGATCCAACCAACGTCGTTGTCGTCGTCTGCTTTCACCGACGGCGCGGCTTCGACTAATTTTGCACGTATAATTCTCTCAGCCGGATGATACGCTGTAATTTTGAATTTCATCCCTCGCGGGAGTATCATCTCTTCTTCGGCGTCGTTCCAATCTTCAGGAAACTCAAAGAATGGCGTCCCCGCCGGAAGATCAAGACGCATTAACCAACCGTCTTCCTGATGGTTCTTCGCGATCTGCTCGTTCCGGCTTACCGAGGTATATGCCTTATCACCGATGACACCCTTGCCTTTTGTAAGTTTAGTCAGGTCGGTCATATTAGCATATCCGCGATAGACCGTCATCGGCTCTTTCGTCTTCGACGTTTGTGTAAGCCGATCCATCACTTTAATTACTGGCTCATTTCCCTTCTTGGTTCCCGCCGACGGGTCACGTCCGCCGCGAAGCCACTCATTAACGACCCCACCGACCTTATAGTCCTGTAGGGTTTCTTTGTCGTCCTGAGACAACGGAGAGGAAGGGCCTCCGCCGGACCCAAACTTCCCGTCTGAAGCGCGGGGATGGTCTGCCTCGTTGAATACGGCATCGGCGCGCGTAGAGAAGAGCGCCAGGCGGGTCGTAAGAACCGCGGCGGAGATAAGGGCGCGATCGAGCTTCGAGCCGTCTAGGGGCATCTACGCGAACTTCCCGTCTTTATCACGTTGCTGTTCTTCAATTGAAGCTTTATTCGCTGCCCGCTCCTTTTCACGCTCCGCAGCGCCAGGAAGCTTATCTAACTCACGAGAAGCGTGTTTTCGCCTATCTTCGGCTTCCGCAAGTTTTCTCTCACGCGCTGTCGGTAGCTTTCGACCCTGAGCGTCAGATCGTGAGGTATTCCACGGAGATTTCGGAGTAATACCGTCCGTCATGCAGCCTCCATCATTTTACGCGCTTCGGCGAGCGCGGCGTGGCCCTTCTTCGTGAGCATCTCCGGCGGAAGCGCGCGGAGCGCGTAGAGATAGGTCACGGCACATCTACAGTAGACCTCTTCCCCCGCCTGGGTAATCTCGTCGAGGTAGCCGGCTTCACCCGGCTTAACGAGACCCTGCGCGTGCGCCCACGAGTCGCGGATCAGGTAGACCTTTCCGTCCCGCTCCTTATGGTCTGGCCGATAGTCGTAATTTAATTGACGCCAATGACTAAACCATCTCCCGGCGAGCGCGTTCCCTCCTTCCGCGATCGTCGCGGAAAGGGAAGAGAGCATTTTATGTCCCTGATCGATCGCCACCCTCCGCTCCTCGAAGGGGAGGGAGCGAAGCGCCTTGGTCACGTCCGAAGTCTCTTCCCGCCGATCGACGTTATCGGACCCACCGGCCGGGATACTCGAAGCCCATCCCCGGAAGCGGCGTTCGGTCTTCTGCATCATCGCTTCGCGGTTCAGGACTATCAGGTCCCGGCTCGAAGCTAGACGCCGTTCGAGATCGGAGTGAAGTCTCGGCGCGACCTGGGCCAGCGTAAACCGGCCGATCCCGGGATGCATCCGAAGGATACCTCCGTTCGTAATCTCCCGGCGATAGACGGAGCCGAGCGTCGCGCGGAGCGTCGTCTCTAAAACGCTTAGGGGAATGAGAGTCCGCTCCGCCGCGGCGCGGATCGCTTCGACCCATCGGTTCACGCGCTCGATCGAGTCGAACCCGAACTCGGCAAGGTCTCGGACCGCGGCGCGGACGACTTCGTAGAAGGTGGGGAGCTTAGGCATCTTCGAGCTTTACCGACCCCTCGAACCATAGACAGTCGATAAGAACGCGCCAGCCTCGGAGCGGTTCATTCGGGACATATCCCCACCAGTATCGCCGGTTCGACGACCATAGGAAGTGAGGAACCCCCGAAAAGTGACCCGACTTCCGCGCCGCGATATATCCGCCCCGCGTCCGCCACCGGTAGAGCGCCCAGACAAGGCAGTTCGAGCGGCGCACTACGCCGCCTTCGCGAAGGGCGGAGGAGGCTTCGGTGAGGCCGGAGCGTCTTCGCCCCCTTCGCCTTCTCCGCCGGCCTGCATACCCGCTTTCTGGGCGTCCTTGGCCATCTTGTCATTCTCTTCGAGGAACTTCTGCAACTCCTCGATAACGAGGTTCAGCGGGGACGAGATAAGGCGCTTCCGCTCGTTGAAATTATCCACCGCCCACTGTATCGTGATCGCCTTATTCTCCGGATCGACGACGGGGAGGAGGACTTCGAGCATCGCAATGACGCTCTTAAAGCGCGTCTCGTCGACCTTAATCTGCTCGGACTCGGGTTCGGTGAGGAGCGACGGCCACGATGCGGCGAAGGAGTTCTTCCACTGATAGAACGCGGTCTTAAACGGGACCTTTTTATATTCCTTGAACTCCGCCTGGATACGCTCGTAGAACTCCGGATTCCACGCGCGGAACATCGCGATATCATCAGTGAAATCGTAGAGCGGCTGCATTCCCTCGCGAACGCCGTCGATGTAGTGCGCCACGTATTTAGCGTCTTCCTCGCCTTCGCCGAACCCCTCCGCGAACGTCTCCTGGGTTATCAGCTTCGCGGGCATCGGCGTCGCGGTGGCGATATCTTCGAGAATGTTCGTCCGCGCGAGCTTGAGTGGCCCGTCGAGGTTCTGAAGGTTTAGCGACTCGATATCCTCCTCGGGCGTAATCCCGAGGACCTGGTTCGTCTGCCCCTGCCGGAGGAGGATGCGCTTCACGCCGGCCATCTTCTGCATCATCCAGTCGACGACGCTCGAAGCCGCTTTCATCTTCGCGATGATCAGGCCCACCTTCCGGGAGACCATATCGTTCGCGATCATCGTCTGCACGTAGCTCTTAAGCGGAAAGAGCGAACGCTGATAGACCGACCGCCCAACGTAGCCGAAGCCCGAAGACGTATAGGCGATGTAGATCGGGGCCTCGTTCATCACGACGACGGCGCGTGAGCGGTGGTATTTCTTCCCCGCGGCGGAGACCTCGGTTACTTTCTGGAAGTCAGGGTCGTTCGGGTTCTGGTTAAGAACGAGTGACCCCGCGGTGTTCAGCGGGTCGAACGTCGAGAAGTAGACCTGCTCTTCCCAGAGCTTCCACGGGTCGAGGGGAGCGCCGGGGTCCTTGCCCGTCGCGCCGACGACGAGGGTCGAGATACCGTAAACCCGGCCCTGGACCATCGTGTTATAAATGTGGAAGTCCGCCCGAAGCTTCTTCCGCTCCGTAATGAACGCCTCGCGAACCTTTTCCTCCGGCCCGTTCTGGATCGTAACGAGACGCTGCTGAGACTGCGCGAGCTTAACCGGCGTTTCCGCGATCTTCGCGCCGAGGGGATGGTATAGGTAGACCGTCTTGCAAAGCTGATAGCTCGGCTCCGAACCCGGCGCGATATGATCGGCGAGCAGAAGGTCCTGCAGCGGCGTCCCGAGGGTCGACCCCTCGACGACGACCGTGCCGAACCCAGTCCCCGGATCGTTTACGCCGAAGCCGCTCACGCTTTATTCTCCGGAAGACTCGGGCATCATACCCGGACGCCGCGCGAAGTGCCCAGCAACGGAGCTACGGGAGACCCACTTCCGAAGCGCGTCGGTCAACTCCGTCACGTTACGCTCTACGAGCGTCGCTTCACCGCGGAATACGACGCCACCGACCTCATTATCGGAGACGATCAGGCCGTCCTTATTGTAGATCGTTTTCATCAGAAGCCTTCCGAGTTTCCGAGCGCAAGCGCGATCCCGTAGCACCACGTATCGAGCAGGTCGTCGTCCTGGTCCTTCTGCCCCACCCGATACCCGAAGACCTGCCGGAGTAGGTGGTTCATAGACTGGCCCTTGTAGACAACGATCCGGTCGTATGCGTTCTGTGAAAGCTTGACCTTCCGCTGATAGACGTAGCCGGAGACCGATATCGCCCGCTCGTCCTTCCCCATCGCGGTGAGCTTAGAGTCGATCGCGTGGGCGTTCAGGTTCCGGCGCTGCGCCTGCTGGATGAGGATCGTCCCGGAGACCTTATCCTCGATGAAGACCCCGAGGCTCCCGACGCGAGCGCCGCAGACGCGGGCGTAGTTCTCAAGGATTTGAAGGACGGTCGGGAGCCAGACCTCTAGGAGCGAACCGTCTAGGTGTTGGATATCGTAATCGAGGGCGATCAGCGGATAGTTACCGATCGAGGACCGCGCCCAGTAGGTAACGGCGACGCCGTCGTGTTCCTGACCGCTCTTAACCGCTGTATCAACGGTCGCGAAGACCGCGTCGCATCGCTTCGGGAACTCTACCGGCTTGCCGTTTTCGAGGCAGTTCTCCAACCCGAAGAACTGAACGCCCGACCAGTCGACGAACTCCCCAAGGTATTCCTGCCTATAGACGAGCGGGTGGTTTTCCCGCTCCAGCTTTTCGAGTTCCTCGATCGGAAGGTGAGGGTTCGTGTGCGTAGGAGCGTGGAACTCGTGAAACCCGTGGTTAGGCTCGTTGCAGATACGCCAGAAGAAGTTATCTGGGTTCACCCCGTTCGGAGTGCTTAGCACGTAGGCCCATCCGCCGAAGTCGAGGAGCGCGGGGCGAATAGCCGTCTCCCATACTCGCATCATATTCGGCTTAGTGAACGCCGCCTCGTCGATGATAACTCCGTGATACTTACGGGACCGGCCGGCGCGCTCATTCTCCAGGGTCCAGTAGTCGACACGTCCCTTCGATATCGTCCGGATCACGCCCTCGACCTTCGACGACGACTTCGTGATCGGGCGGAGGATATCCGCGATATCCACGTAGGTCTCGGCGATGATCTTATAGTCGGGCGCGAAGTAGCCGAGATTCTTGCCCTTCGCCGCGGCGTCGCAGGTTATGATCTCGGCCATCTGGGTCTTACCCCACCGCCGGCCGCAGCGGAGGACCTTGAAACGATGCGGGCCTAGTGCCCAGAACGCCGCTTCCTGACCGGTGTGAAACGCCCCGAGGTCAACTACCGGCATCGTCGGTCTCCGGCGGCTTACTCGGGTCCGGGAGACCTCCCTTAATGATGATCGCCTTATTCGGGTCGTCGTCCGGAGTCACAGAGGCCATTTTCGAGTGGACGTAGGGTGCCCAGTCACGAGCGGACTCACGAGCTAGGTAGAAGTTCCCGGCGCGAACCGCGGCCTGAGTGCAAAGCTGTAAAATTTGAAGCGGAGTTATTGAGCCTATTTCGGAGTCCGTAAGGGTCCCGAAAACCTCTTTCATCGCTTCTTCGAGGGTTTCTTCCCTCGCGACCGTCTTCTTATCCTTTGACCCCTTTTTCCGGCCGGAGCCGGCGGGCTTAGGTCTTCCTTTAGGAGCGCCATGTTTCCGAGGTTTTTTAACAGCGAATGATGGCTTATCTTCCTTCTTCGCGCCTTTAACTTTAACCGGTGCAAACTTGATCATCGCGCTCCGCCCCGCGCTCTTTGCTCCGGGTTATCTATTCATCATTCAATTTTGGAAGCTCGGACTCACGATGGCTTGCCAGCCTTCTCGATATCCGTTGGATTGAACATTGTAAGAGTATCACGCCCGAAGATCGTAACCGTTGCGTGAATGTGGCCACCCGCGTATCCGATATAACACGCCGGAAACCCCGCGAACGGACCGGCGAGAATTTTCAACGTTTCACCAGGCTCCCACGGAGGAACCCATTCTCGATCTTCATCATCGCTTCGCTCGTTCCGCTCCGCGCGGAGCTGCTCGATTATCTCCTCCGGGAGCGCGGTCGGATTACCTTCATCATCGCCGAGGATCGAAATCACTCCAGGCGTGGCTAGAAGATATTTTCGACGTGACCCCTCCGGATCAAACTTCACGAAGAGATATCCGGGGAGCGTAGCCACCCGGAGCGGCTTTTTACGCGGTCGTTTTTGAAGCTCCGTAAAGTAGAGAAACTCCAACCCGATCGCGTGGAATACGCGTTGGATCAGATTGACGTGATTGGAGGAGATATGCAACACGAACCACTTCGGCTCCATCTCGTCGGGGAAAGCTCCCGCAGTCACGGCTGTGAAGCCGTTTTCTCCGAAGAAGCCTATATCGCCCGGCGAGTAAGGTGCTATTTCCTGCAACCTACTCTCCAAAACGTCCCGCCGTCGCGCCGAAAAGTGACTTACGCTCCGCATCGAACCGGCGGGAATCTCGTGTTCTCCGCCGCGGCGATCGTCATCTAATCCGGCTCCCGGTAGGCGTGATGATCTCGATGGGACGAAAGAACTAGGCCGAGCGCGGGGGAAAGTAAACCCTTACCTCGCCCGGAGCGCCCCGGCTACACATTTTAGGGCGACGCGGGAGCCGAATTATCTAGTTAGATCAACGGGTTGGTCTATTTTCGATTACACGCTTTCCGGGAGTTACGAATACCCGTTATAAGTCCGTGGTTTAAGGACGTCCTGTAACCTATTGATCTACCAAAGTTTTTTCCTCTTTCTATTACTTATTACTTATTTCTTTCTTTAACCCCCTATAGGGGGAAGAGGGTAGTAAGGATATATAGATAGTAGGTATGTCTTACCCTCAGTAAATAGGCTAGGGAGTAGGGGACTCCTCGTAACCGGGTAATGAGAAATGAGAGTTTTCATAAGATACTGATATTCAAGGAACAAATTAACGTTACGAACGC
>Ga0265328_10000091_pt1 | contig 45836 bp, 38 predicted proteins | sample 41624metaG_FD_202086 | JGI IMG/M metagenome (GOLD analysis project Ga0265328, IMG submission 202086) | Rhizosphere microbial communities from Carex aquatilis grown in University of Washington, Seatle, WA, United States - 4-16-24 metaG | ecosystem: Host-associated > Plants > Roots > Rhizosphere...
GCGTCATCCAGCGCCGCGCCTACGGCCTGCGCGACGAGGAATATCTCAAACTCAAAATCCTGACATCCGGCCTGCCGGAATTGTAAAACCTACCCGAAACCTACCCACCAAAATCCGCGAAGACCCCTATTTCGTGTTGTACACGCTTAGAACGAATAACCTCTAAAAGAAGTCGATAAAGATTTCGTTCAAGCCTATCCGCAACGAAGTATTTCCTTGTTTTTAACGGTTTTCCGGCGAGATCTTCAGGCCAGAGACCGGCAAAATTCACGAGGGCGTCAAATCCTGATATTTCACTATCTGTCAGCTTCTCTAAAACAATTTCGATTAACGAAGCGCTCGGCACTGACGTACAAAAAAACGGCCACACGATCTCGTGGCCAGCGGATCGCTCAACGAGTACAATTGCATGAGAAGCAGGGCGCTGAGACAAATAATATTTAATGTCATCTATATATCGTCGGTATCCGTCAACAATGAGGCACACCTTGTCCTGGATATTCTGAAGCCTTGCCAAATCTCTCTTCAGATTTCTGCCATCAGACACTTCATAAACATGATAGCCCTTCGCAAGCAACTGCTGACCAATCTGCAAAGCCGCGAAGCTTTTACCGGAGGCGATTCCGCCGACGATGACAACATCCCGTCCGTGGCCGTCGATGATCGCCGCGCTCGCCCGATTGCACTCCTCGCGCGGAACGAGAAATTGGACTTCGTCAAACACGGGCACACCGGCGATAATCTGATAGACTGCGGGTTCTCCATAGATTAGTTGGTCGTCAATGAGCTTCGCCGCCGATCGATCTCTTCCTTTGCGCAGATTTGAAAAACTGCTTAATGAGAAATATATGTCGTTCTTAGTGGACTTCGTATGTGAGGACTCGATCTCTGAAAACTTATCGAAGAGCGCCTCTACACCGGAAGGAAACACTTCACCGAAACGGGATAAAGTTTCGATCTCGATTTCATCCGCATCTGGAGCTATAATGAAGAAACATTTACCCTTTAGCGAGCTTTCTTCCAAAATTATCCGTGCAATATCAAGGTCTGCAAGACTATATCCAATAAATATTATTGACCTACTCACGCGAAGATCTGTCCGAAACACCTGCGCCCATGCGCTTTTTGCTAGCTCTGAGGTTGCATAACTATAGTCTGTCAGTCTTATGTCCTCCTCGATCGTAGTCACCGCTACCCGCAAAATATAGCCGTTGATGTGAATAATTGACGAATCGGGCACTTGGGATGGCTCGTCTATAAGCGTATAAGTTGATACGCGAAGTCCGTCTCGAGACACCTCAACCGCGTTGTCATAGTTTGTTGTGTAAACTCTTTTCCAATCCCGCCTGTAAAATGCTTTTAGCCGCTCGTCTATCTTTGAGACTGTCAATCGAGATTTAAGGAAGTCGAATAATTTTGCTGGTCCTTGTTTTCTAACATAGTAATTAGCAATTTGATCCAGAGTATGATTGGCGGCATTGATGTTCATCTGCTTTTCGAGCTCACGCTTGAGCGCGTCCCCGTTAGGCAGTGCGTCACCGTGGGCGTCTTGAGAAAGAAAGGATACGCCTGCTCCGACGAACAGGCATGCCGAGCCATCGAGGACGTGGCGGAGAGGCGTATCGAGTTTCGTTAAATCGGTCATTTCAATCCCACTGAGTCCAGAGACTATTAGGACCGACGACAGCCCCGCGGAGCGGTCGAAGGCCCGCAAGCCTCCAGTCTATCGCGCTTACGCTAAGCGTCAAATTTTTGAGAGGCATTCAATTTTGCGCACGAGACGCCGCTGTTTGCACCTGGTCCGCTTCCCTACAAACCGGAGGCTCGCCCCTTGCCCCCCGCCCCCATAATCGTCTAACAAACCGCCAACCAATCGAGCCGGGCGCGCCCGCTCGCGCCCGTACACGGGCATTTCGGGACGCGTTCCGGTCCAAAGGGCCGGCGGCGCGGCCTTTTTTTATGCGCGCGGACGGCTCAAAAGCGGACCAAAATGCCGAAAAGAACCGACATATCGACGATCATGATCATCGGCGCCGGCCCAATCGTCATCGGCCAGGCCTGCGAATTCGACTATTCCGGCACGCAGGCCTGCAAGGCGCTGAAGGCCGAGGGCTATCGGATCGTGCTGGTCAACTCCAATCCGGCGACGATCATGACCGATCCCGATCTCGCCCACCGCACCTATGTCGAGCCGATCACCCCGGAAATCGTCGCCAAGATCGTCGAGAAGGAGCGCTACGCGGTTCCCGGCGGCTTCGCGCTGCTCCCGACCATGGGCGGCCAGACCGCCTTGAATTGCGCGCTCTCCTTGCAAAAAATGGGCGTGCTCGACGAATACGAGGTCGAGCTGATCGGCGCCTCGGCGGCGGCGATCGACAAGGCCGAGGACCGCGAGCTGTTCCGCGAGGCGATGACCAAGATCGGCCTCGACACGCCGCGCTCGCATCACGTCAAGACGCTGTCCGCCGCGCTCGGGGCGCTGGAGGACATCGGCCTCCCCGCGATCATCCGCCCCTCCTTCACGCTGGGCGGCACTGGCGGCGGCATCGCCTACAACGAAGCCGAATTCATCGACATCGTGAAGGGCGGCATGGACGCTTCGCCCACCAACGAAGTGTTGATCGAAGAGAGCGTGCTCGGCTGGAAGGAGTACGAGATGGAAGTCGTCCGCGACAAAGCGGACAATTGCATCATCGTCTGCTCGATCGAGAACATCGACCCGATGGGCGTGCACACCGGCGACAGTATAACCGTCGCGCCGGCGCTGACCTTGACGGATAAAGAATATCAGATCATGCGCGACGCCTCGATCGCCGTGCTGCGCGAGATCGGCGTCGAGACCGGCGGCTCCAACGTGCAATTCGCCGTCGATCCTTTGACCGGCCGCATGATCGTCATCGAGATGAACCCGCGCGTCTCGCGCTCCTCGGCCTTGGCGTCGAAGGCGACGGGCTTCCCGATCGCCAAGGTCGCCGCCAAACTCGCCGTCGGCTACACGCTGGACGAGGTCGCCAACGACATCACCGGCGGCGCGACGCCGGCCTCCTTCGAGCCGACGATCGACTATGTCGTCACCAAGATTCCGCGCTTCGCCTTCGAGAAATTCCCCGGCGCCGAGCCCATATTGACGACGGCGATGAAGTCGGTCGGCGAGGCGATGGCCATCGGCCGCAATTTCGCCGAGTCTTTGCAAAAGGCGCTGCGTTCGCTGGAGACCGGGCTCTCCGGGCTCGACGAAATCGAGATCGAGGACCTCGGCAAGGGCGACGATTGGAACGTGCTGCGCGCGGCGCTCGGCACGCCGACGCCGGATCGGTTGCTCGTCGTCGGCCAGGCGCTGCGGCTCGGCATGAGCGTCGCGGAGATTCACGAGGCCTGCAAGATCGACCGCTGGTTCATCGAGCGCCTCGCCGAAATCGTCGCGCTCGAACGGAAGGTGCGGGACTTCGGCCTGCCGCAGGACGCCGAAAATCTGCGGACGCTGAAAGCCGCCGGCTTTTCCGACGCGCGCCTCGCCACGCTCACGCGCCAGGAGGAGAAGGACGTGCGCGAGCTGCGCCACGGTTTGGGCGTGCGCCCGGTCTATAAGCGCATCGACACTTGCGCGGCGGAATTCGCCTCGCCCACCGCCTATATGTATTCGACCTATGAGACGCCTTTCGCCGGCCAGGCGGCTTGCGAGGCGCGGCCCAGCGATCGCGAAAAGATCGTCATTCTCGGCGGCGGCCCGAACCGCATCGGCCAGGGCATAGAATTCGACTATTGCTGCTGTCACGCCTGTTTCGCCCTGGCCGAGGCCGGCTATGAGACGATCATGATCAACTGCAATCCCGAGACGGTGTCGACCGATTACGACACCTCGGACCGGCTCTATTTCGAACCGCTGACCAATGAAGACGTCGCCGAGATTTTGGACGTCGAGCGCAAGGCCGGGAAGCTCAAGGGCCTCATCGTGCAATATGGCGGGCAGACTCCGCTCAAACTCGCCAAGGGACTCGACGAGGCGGGCGCGCCAATTCTCGGCACGCCGGTCGATTCGATCGATCTCGCCGAGGACCGCGACCGCTTCAAACGGCTGCTCGACAAGCTGGGCCTGAAACAGCCGAAGAACGGCATCGCCTATTCGGTCGAGCAATCGCGCATCGTCGCCGGCGAACTCGGGCTGCCGCTGGTCGTGCGGCCCTCCTATGTGCTGGGCGGGCGCGCCATGGCGATCATCCGCGACCCCGGCGCGCTCGACGACTATCTGCTCGGGGTGTTGCCGAGTCTCGTTCCCTCCGAGATCAAGGCGCGCTACCCCAACGACAAGACCGGGCAGATCAACATGGTGCTCGGCAAGAATCCCTTGCTGTTCGACCGCTATTTGACGGACGCGATCGAGATCGACGTGGACTGCCTCGCCGACGGCGAACAGGCCGCCATCGCCGGCATCATGGAGCATATCGAGGAGGCCGGCATCCACTCCGGCGATTCGGCCTGCTCGCTGCCGCCGCGGTCGCTGTCGAAGGAGACCATCGCCGCGCTGGAGGAGCAGACGAAACGCATGGCCAAGGCGCTCGGCGTCGTCGGCCTGATGAACGTGCAATATGCGCTGAAAGACGGCGAAATCTACGTGCTCGAGGTCAATCCGCGCGCCTCGCGCACCGTGCCCTTCGTCGCCAAGGTCGTCGGCAAGCCCATCGCCAAGATCGCCGCGCGCGTGATGGCCGGCGAGTCCCTGAGCGGCTTCGATCTGCCGAAGGGCGAACTCGGCCATGTCGGCGTCAAGGAATCGGTCTTCCCCTTCGCCCGCTTTCCCGGCGTCGATACGGTGCTGGGGCCCGAGATGCGTTCGACCGGCGAGGTGATCGGCCTGGCTTCGACCTTCGCGGCCGCCTTCGCCAAGAGCCAGCTCGGCGCCGGCGCCAGGGCGCCGAAGGGCGGCACGGTCTTCGTCTCGGTGCGCGACGCCGACAAGGAGCGGATCGTCGCGACGCTGCGCATGCTGGCCGGTCTCGGCTTTCAGGCGGTCGGCACCGGCGGCACGGCGCGCTTTTTGACCAGCCGCGGCATTCCGACGCAAAAGATCAACAAGGTCTCGGAGGGCCGTCCGCACATCGTCGACGCGATCAAGAACGGCTCGATCCAGCTCGTCTTCAACACGACGGAAGGCGCGCAGGCGCTGGCCGATTCGCGTTCCTTGCGTCGGGCCGCGCTTCTGCATAAGGTTCCCTATTACACGACTCTGGCCGGAGCGATCGCGGCGGCGGAGGGTATCGAGGCCTATGCCTCGGGAGAACTGGAAGTGCGTGCGCTGCAAGACTATTTTGCCTGAGCGGCGCTTCGTGGGAGGCTGATTTTTCTCGCCCTCGGGCGATGCTCCGCCGAGCGCCGGCGCGCCGCACAGGGCGGGTTTGGACGCGTTCAACGATCCCGGCTGCAACCAAAACTCTCCGCCCGGCGCGACCGGCGGAGATTCGAAAAGTTTTTCTCGCGATGGGGCCACCCGTCGGAGTTCGAAACGAGAGAGTGAGACGAATGGAAAAGGTGCCCATGACCGTCGCTGGCCACGCCGCGCTCGAGGAGGAGTTGCGCCGGCGTCAGCAGATCGAGCGTCCGCGCATCATCCAGATGATCTCCGAGGCGCGCGCCCATGGCGACCTTTCCGAAAACGCCGAATATCACGCGGCGAAGGAGATGCAGTCCTTGAACGAAGGCCGCGTCGCCGAGCTCGAAGACAAGCTGTCGCGCGCCGAGGTCATCGACGTCTCGAAGCTTTCCGGCGCGACCGTGAAATTCGGCGCGACGGTCACCGTCCTCGACGAAGAGACCGAGGAGGAGAAACGCTATCAGATCGTCGGCGAATCGGAGGCCGACGTGAAGAGCGGCCGCGTCTCGATCACCTCCCCCATCGCGCGGGCGCTGATCGGCAAGAAAGTCGGCGACTCGGTCGAAGTGAAGACGCCGAAGGGCGGGCGCAGCTACGAGGTTTTGACGGTGGCTTACGTTTGAGGCGGGGGATGGCGCCGAAAGCACGGGCTTTGCCGCCTTTCACGCCGATGCTATAGCCATTTGGACTCTGAGCGCCTCGACGATTTTCGCGGCGCTCGGCGAAGGACGGGGCTCCCCCTTCTCCCCTTGCGGGAGAAGGTGTCGCGCGCAGCGCGACGGATGAGGGGGCGCCGGGCGTGGCGCGGGCGCTCCCCGCACAGTAAGGCGGCGCCGACCCCTCATCCGGCGCTACGCGCCACCTTCTCCCGCAAGGGGAGAAGGAATGCGCCCATCTGACGCGGCTCCTCATGCATCGCTCGGATGTGTGCGTGCCGCAACCCGGCGCCGGAGCAGGGCGCCGCCGAGCCTCAAGGATTTGATCGATGGCGAAAATCAAGGTGGCGAAACCGGTCGTCGAACTCGACGGCGACGAGATGACCCGCATCATTTGGGCGTCGATCAAGGACAAGCTGATCCACCCCTATCTCGACCTCGATCTCGAATATTACGACCTTTCGGTGCAAAATCGCGACGCGACGAACGATCAGGTGACGATCGACGCCGCCAACGCCATCAAGCGCCATGGCGTCGGCGTCAAATGCGCGACGATCACGCCCGACGAGGCGCGCGTCAAGGAATTCGGCCTCAAGGAAATGTGGAAGTCGCCGAACGGCACGATCCGCAACATATTGGGCGGCGTGATCTTCCGCGAACCGATCATCTGCAAGAACGTGCCGCGCCTCGTGCCGGGCTGGACCGCGCCCATCGTGATCGGCCGCCACGCCTATGGCGACGTTTATCGCGCCACGGATTTCAAGGTTCCCGGCAAGGGCCGGCTGACGATCAAATTCGAGGGCGAGGACGGCAAGACGATCGAGAAGGAGGTTTTTTCCTTCCCCGGCGCCGGCGTCGCCCTGGCGATGTTCAATCTCGACGCATCGATCCGCGACTTCGCCAAAGCGACGTTCAATTACGCGCTGAACCGCAAATATCCGGTCTATCTCTCGACCAAGAACACCATTTTGAAGGCCTATGACGGGCGCTTCAAGGACCTCTTCCAGGAGGTCTTCGACGCCGAGTTCAAGGAGCGCTTCGCCGCGCTCGGCCTCACCTACGAGCATCGGCTGATCGACGACATGGTGGCCTCGGCGCTGAAATGGTCGGGCGGCTATGTCTGGGCCTGCAAGAATTACGACGGCGACGTGCAGTCGGACACGGTCGCGCAGGGCTTCGGCTCGCTCGGGCTGATGACCTCGGTGCTGATGACGCCGGACGGCCAGACGGTCGAGGCCGAGGCGGCGCATGGCACGGTGACGCGCCATTACCGCGAGCATCAGAAGGGCCACGCCACCTCGACCAACTCCATCGCCTCGATCTTCGCCTGGTCGCGCGGCCTGGCGCACAGAGCCAAGCTCGACGACAATGCGGCGCTGGCCAAATTCGCCGCGACGCTGGAGACGGTCTGCGTCGCGACGGTCGAGAGCGGCTTCATGACCAAGGATCTCGCGCTGCTGATCGGCCCCAAGCAAAAATGGCTGTCGACGACTGGATTTTTGGATAAGATCGACGAGAACCTCAAAAAAGCGATGGGGTGACGCCATCGGGGGAAGGCGCGACGACGACGGTTTGAGAAATGAACATTCGTCCATTCCGTGCTCTGGCGGTCGCCCTGCCGCTGGCTTCGGTCGCGCCGGCGCCCCCGGCATTGGCGCGCGGCGCGCTGACGCTGAACCAGGACACCTGCCTGCTCTACGTCGGCCCGGACTTCATGTATTTTTCCGGCTACGATCCGGCGACGCCGCGCAAGCGCTATTGCGAGGACGTGCCGAGGATCGGCGACACCGTCTTCGCGATGGATTTCGCGCAGGAGGAGATGCGCGCGATGAAGGTCGCTTTCCGGATCACGCGCGACATCGGCGACAACGAGGATCCCGCCGCGATCGAAAGCGCGACGCTGGCCTATGCGCCGCCAAAACTCTATCCCTCCGGCAGTCTGAGCCTGCACTATAATTTCGTCGACGCGGGCAATTATACGGGGATCGTCACGGTCGACGGCCCGAACGGCGAGCATTGGGCGGCGCGCTTTCCCTTCGCGGTGAACCGGCCCTACTCGGCGCGGCTGCCCTATTATCTGCTGTTCGCCGCGCTGAGCCTGGCGCTGATCGTGCACTTTTGGGGGCGCGAGGACAAATCCAAGCCGAAACGGCGGCGCAAGGGCTGACGGCGCTCAGGCCAAAGCCTCGAGTTCGGCGCGCGCCAGCCGGCCGTCGTGCAGCGCCGAGGCGACGAGCGCTCCGGCAATTCCCATCTCCCTGAGACGGCGCAGATCCTCGCCGCCCCGCACGCCCCCCGCGGCGAAAACCTCCCGGTCGCCAGCCAGCGCCGCGATCTCGGTCAGCCGCGTCCAGTCCGGCCCCGCCCCCGCGCCGATCCGCGCCAGCGTCATGATCAAGAGGCGGCGCGGCCAAAGATGCGGCGCGCCGACGAGTTCGGGCGGCCCGAGAAAACCCGAGGGGCCGAAATCCAGCGAGAGAATTGGTTGCGCCTTGCCGGAAAAATCTGGAGAGGGCGGGGAAAGCGGAAGGCTCTCGCTGCCGACGACGCGTTCGACGTTGGGCGCCTCGAACTCCGACCGCGCGCCGGCGTCGAGCCAGATCGCCACGCTCGGAAACGTCTCGGCGAGCCGACGCAAGGCGGCGAAATTGTCGCCCCGGCCCAAAATCGCGTCCAGATCGGCGACATAGAGAATTTCGAAGGGGTGGAGGGCGAGATAACCTTCCGCCAGCGCGCTGGGGTCGCTCCCGCGCGCCAGCGGCGAGGCGATGGGGCGATAGCTCTCCCTCAGCCCCTCGACGGCGCGCACCGCTTGGCCGCCCATCAGATCGATGACCGGAATCACCCGCATCGGGGACAGCGGCGTCCGGTCGCGGGCGCGCGGCGCATTGCTGTTTCTTTCGCCATTGGATTTTGTCGCGGTTCGACGTATATCCCCCTCATCCCGGCGCGGAACGCAAGAGCCAAGGAAGAAAAATGAGCACCTTCGACAAACGCGAGGACACCTTCGAGAAATCCTTCGTGCACGAGGAAGAGCTGCATTTCCGCGCCGAGGCGCGCCGCAACAAGCTCCTGGCGCTCTGGGCGGCAGCGAAACTGGGCAAGACCCCCGAGCAGACGCAGGCCTATGCCGACGAGCTCGTCGCCGCCGAGACGGCCGCCCATGCGAGCGAGATCGTGCTCGCCCGCGTGCTCAAGGATTTCGCCGCGGCGAAGGTCGAGCAGTCGGAGCATCAGGTCCGCAAGGTGATGGACGAGCTGCTGGCGACGGCGACCGCCGAAATCAAAGCCGGCAAGTGACCTTGCGACGCTGACCTCGACATCGGCGGCGCCATGGTCGCGATCAAGAAGAGCGACGCCGAGAAATTTCTGGCCGCGCCGCCCGCCGCGGTGTTTCTCTTCCTGCTGCATGGGGCCGACGCCGGCCTCGTGCGCGAGAGCGCGTTGCGCATCGTCGCGCGGCGCGTCGACGACCGGCACGATCCCTTCCAATACATCGAGCTCTCGGGCGACACGATCGCCGGAGATCCGCTGACGCTCGTCGACGAAGCCAACACGATCCCGATGTTCGGCGGCCGAAGGGCGATTCTCGTCGACACGACGGCGAAGTCCATCGCGCCGGCGATAGAAATGCTGCTGGCTGCGCCGCCACAGGATTGCGCCATCATCGTGACGGCCGGCGCGCTGCGCAAGGACGCGCCGCTGCGCAAACTCTGCGAAGGCGCGAAAAGCGCCGCCGCGATCGACTGCGCGCCGGACAGCGAAGCCGACGTGCGCGCCTTGATCGACAAGAGCCTCGCCGAGGCCGGTCTCGCCATCGCGCCCGAGGCGCGCGCGCTGCTGCAGGAGGCGCTCGGCGAGGACCGCATGATGAGCCGGGCGGAGCTGCAAAAGCTGGCGCTCTACATGCACGGCCGCGACGAGATCGAAGCCGCCGACGTCGCCACCATCGTCGCGCACGCCTCGACCTTGGCGACCGACGCCGCAACACTGGACGCCTTCTCCGGCGAGATGCGCGCGGCCGGCGCCGATTTCGACGATGCGCTGGCGAAGGGCGCCGACCCGACGCAAATGATCGCCAATGCGCTGCGCTACGCGCTCTCCCTGCATCGCGGCCGGATCGCCGGCGGAGCGATGACCGTGAAGCGCGGCGGCTTCTTTTCGGCGCCCGACCGGATCATCGAGACGCATCTCAAGCTCTGGTCGGCGCAGCGCCTGCTCGCCATCGTCGAAACGCTGCGCGCCGCGCAAACCAGGGCGCGGGCGCATGCGGACATGGCTCCGGTCGAAGCCGCGCGCGCGCTGATGAACATCGCGCGGACCGCGGGCCGCGGTCAGGGACGATAGATGTAATCGCCGCCGGGACCGCGCCGCGCCTGCCGCGCTTCGTCCATGACTAATCTCCCTTGCGCCGCGCGCCGCGCATCCTATCTTCATTGAGCCGAGCCACGCCGCATTCGCGCCAATTTTCGAGAGAAGCGCTGCAAGACCAGGGCATGGGCCGCGTCATGCCGAGGCCGCATTCCTCGGCGATGCTTTGCACGGCTTGGGGACGCATTCGCCTTACGCGAAACAGAATGGATCAAAGACATTGACGACGCTCAACGACAGAATCGCCGAATTCGAAGTCGACAGCTTGCCCGACGACGACGCGCAGGTGGAGTTGCTGTGCATCGATCACAACGGGACCTATGTGCTGCCGTTTCCCTGCCGCCATGTCGAAGGCGACTGGCTGAACTCGCGCACCGGCGAAAGGATCATGGCGCAGGTCGCCGGCTGGCGGCGCAGGAATCGCTGAAGATGCGAGCCTGAAGGCTCGCGGTCCAAGGCCGCATCTGGACCGCGAGCCTCCAGGCTCGCCAAAATCGCGCGCTACGACGCGAAAGACTCGTCCAGGAACGCGCGCAATTGCGCGAGGTGCTTCGACATGGTGCCGGCGGCCGTCGAGGCCGAGGCGGGCCGGCCGACGTAGCGCGGGCGCTTGCTCTTGGCGTCCACCTGTCCCAGCGCCCATTCGAGATAGGGTTCGACATAGCTCCAGGCGCCCATGTTCTTGGGCTCCTCCTGACACCAGACGACGTCGGCGTTGCGCATGCGCGACAGGCGTATGGCCAATTGCTTGAGCGGCAGCGGGTAGAGCTGTTCGACACGCAGCAGGTACACGTCGTCGGCGCCGCGCTTCTCGCGCTCCTCCCACAAATCGTAATAGACCTTGCCGGAGCACAGCACGACGCGGCGAATCTCCTCGCCGGGGCGCAGCGCCAGGCCGCCCGGCGCGGGGTTTTCGGCCTCGTCCGCCAGCAGCCGGTGGAAGGTCGAATCGGGTCCGAAAGCCTCCAGCGTCGAAACGCAGCGCTTGTGGCGCAGCAAGGATTTCGGCGTCATCAGCACCAAGGGTTTGCGGATGTTGCGGTTGAGTTGGCGGCGCAGGATGTGGAAATAATTCGCCGGCGTCGAGCAATTCGCCACCTGCATGTTGTCTTCCGCGGCGAGCTGCAGATAGCGCTCCAGCCGCGCCGAAGAATGCTCCGGCCCCTGGCCTTCGTAGCCGTGCGGCAACAGGCAGACGAGGCCCGACATGCGCAGCCATTTGCGCTCGCCGGCCGACAGGAACTGATCGAAGATCACCTGCGCGCCATTGGCGAAATCGCCGAATTGCGCCTCCCACAGGACGAGGTTCTGCGGGTCGGCGAGCGAATAGCCATATTCGAAGCCGAGCACGGCTTCTTCCGAGAGCATCGAATTGATGACCTCGAAGCGCCCGTGTTTCTCCGCGACATGTTCGAGCGGGATGTAACGGCTCTCGTTCTCCTGATCGATCAGCACGCTGTGCCGCTGCGAAAAGGTGCCGCGCTCGCTGTCCTGTCCGGAGAGGCGCACGCGGTGCCCCTCGCGCAGCAGCGAACCGAAAGCCAGCGCCTCGGCGCTCGCCCAGTCTATGCCGGCGCCGCTTTCGATGGCCGCGCGCCGCGCGTCGAGAAAGCGCTGCACGGTCCTGTGCACGTGAAAGCCCTCCGGCGCCGCGGTGAGCTTGCGCCCGAGTTCGCGCAGCACGTCGATCGGGACGCCGGTCTTGCCGCGCCGCTCGTCGTCGGAGGATTGATAGCCCGGCTTCAGGCCGGCCCAGGCGCCGTCGAGCCAATCGGCCTTGTTGGGCTTGAAGGACTGCGAGGCCTCGAGCGCCGCGTCCAGCTTGCCGCGCCACTCGCTCTTCATCGCATCCAATTCGCTCTGTGCGAGATGGCCTTCCGCCAGGAGCTTTTCGCCGTAGATTTGCAGCGTCGTCTTGTGCGCATGGATCTTCTTGTACATCAGCGGCTGGGTGAAGGCCGGCTCGTCGCCCTCGTTGTGGCCGAAGCGCCGGTAGCACCACATGTCGATGACGACGGGTTTTTGAAACTGCTGCCGAAACTCCGTCGCGACGCGCGCCGCGAAGACCACGGCCTCGGGATCGTCGCCGTTGACGTGAAAGATCGGCGCCTCGACCATCTTCGCCAAATCCGACGGATAGGGAGAGGAGCGCGAGTAGCGCGGATAGGTGGTGAAGCCGATCTGATTGTTGATGATGAAATGGATCGAGCCGCCGGTGCGATGGCCCTTGAGACCGGAGAGGCCGAAACATTCGGCGACGACGCCCTGTCCGGCGAAGGCCGCGTCGCCATGGATCAAGAGCGGCATCACGGCGCGGCGGTCGTCGTCGGCGCAGCCGTGCTGATCCTGCTTGGCCCGCACCTTGCCGAGCACGACGGGATCGACGATCTCGAGATGCGACGGATTGGCGGTGAGCGAGAGATGCACCTTGTTGCCGTCGAATTCGCGGTCGGACGAAGCGCCGAGATGATATTTGACGTCGCCCGAGCCTTCGACTTCGTCGGGCAGGAACGAACCTCCCTTGAACTCGTGGAAGAGCGCCGAATGCGGCTTGGCCATCACCTGGCACAAGAGGTTGAGCCGGCCGCGATGCGCCATGCCGAGCACGATCTCCTGCACGCCGAGCGCGCCGCCGCGCTTGATGATCTGCTCCAGGGCGGGGACGATCGATTCGGCGCCGTCGAGGCCGAAGCGCTTGGTGCCGGTGTATTTCAGATCGAGGAATTTCTCGAAGCCCTCGGCCTCGACGAGCTTGCGCACGATCGCCTTCTTGCCTTGCGGCGTGAAGACGATCTCCTTCTTCGGGCCTTCGATGCGCGCCTGCAGCCAGGACTTTTCCGCCGGGTTCAGCACATGCATGAATTCGAAGCCGATCGAGCCGCAATAGGTGCGGCGCAGGATCGAGACGATTTCGAACAGCGTCGCATGCGTCAGGCCCAGCACGCCGTCGATGAAGATCTTGCGGTCGTAGTCCTCGTCCGCGAAGCCGTAGGTGGCCGGATGCAATTCGCCATGGTCGCTGCGCTGCTCCAGGCCGAGCGGGTCGAGATTGGCGTGCAGATGGCCGCGCGCGCGATAGGCGCGGATCATCATCAAGGCGCGAACGCTGTCGCGCGTGGCGCGGCGGGCTTCTTCCGACTCCGGGAGGACCGAGGTCTTGACGGCGCCAGTCGTCGTGGCCGAGGGCGCGGCCGGTTTGTTTTGTTCGCCCCAGTCGCCGTCCAGCGCCGAGACCCAATCGCTCTTGGGGCGGGGGGGCTCGGCGCGCGCCCAGGAAGCGCCGGAGCGGGTGGCTCCTGGGCCGCCGGGGTGAACACCCATTTCCGCAAAAAAGGCGCGCCAGTCCTCGCCGACCGAAGCGGGATCCGCTTCAAAAGCGGACAGCAGATGTTCGAGATAGGCCGCATTGCCGCCGGCGAGCAACGAGGCCGGGTCGGGGCTTTTTGCGGTTTGCCATGTCGTTCCATTGGCGCCAGATCCCGCCATCGTCTCCATCCGCGCCATGTCTTCGGCCTTTTCGCATTTTCAGTCTTCGCGGAGCCCGGAAGCGCCGCCGTCCCTCGGAACGAAGCAGGTTCCGCCGACGCCAATTTGGCGAGACGGGCCGTCTTTTGCAATGCGAAAAGGTGAGCACGGGGGCAAATGGGCCCAGCGGGCCTCAGCTGGAGCATTGCTTTAAATGGAACTGCGCTGGTCGTCGCCTGCAGGGAATGGAAATGGTGGAAATAGAAAGGCCCTTCGGGGGAGCGCCCGTTCGTGTTAGCTTCATCCCATGAGCGCGCTGCCAAAATCCGCCGAGGCGGAAGCAGAAATGACGGTCGCCGAATTCTTCGCCTGGGCCGAGGAAGCGGACGGGCGCTGGCAGTTGGTCGACGGCGTCCCGGTGGCGATGTCGCCGCCTTCGCGGTCGCATGGCGCGATACAGAGCGAGCTGTGCTATCTGATCACGCGCGGGCTCATCGAAAATGGAGCGCCGCGTTCCGTGGTCAGCGGAGCAGGGGTGATTCCGCGGGTCAACGCGGACAAGAATGTTCGCATCCCCGACGTGTCTGTGGTCTGCGGCGGCTACGTGACCGAGGAGCGGGCGCTCACCGAGCCTGTCGTGGTCATCGAGGTCCTGTCGCCCGGCAACATGCGCCAGAACTGGGCCAATGTTTGGACCTATACGACGATCCCCAGCGTCAAGGAGATCGCCGTCTTCCAATCGCAATCGCTCGGCGTCAAGCTGCTGCGCCGCCAGCCGGACGGCGGGTGGCCCAAGGAGCCGGAAACGGTTGAAACCGGCGACCTTGCGCTGGAAAGCATCGGCGTGAGCTTCCCCCTCGCCGCGGCCTATCGCACGACGAGGCTTTGCCACGAGACATGAGACGGAGAGCGATTCTGCCTTGTCAAGAGCGCGAAATTGGGGAAGCCTTGAGTTCGAACCGGCGCCCATTCGGTGGACTCAGAGCGGGGGAAGATTCACATGGAAAACGAGCGAATTATATGTGCGTTAAATGAGATGTCCGTTACGTCTAAATACATCAACGCAAATCCGTACGAGTTTAAAGCAAAAAGGCTTCAAGATAAGATTCCGTTACAATCAATAGAAAGTATAGGTATTGAACGTATGCGCAGAGATGTTCATAGAAATGAGTGGTACAAGGATCCGACCTTAGCCTTATGCTTTTTTGCTAAGTAGTTTTATGATTTTGATTTCTGCTGGATTGGAGGGTCTATGGTATGCTGTCCCTTTTTTGCTTGGCGCCTGGGTGGCCTTAGGTGTGCTCTTCTCGCATCGCTCATTGGTGGCTAAATCCGTGTCTGGCGCTTCCTGGATTTTGGGGTGGGCTAGCGTGGATGAATGCAAGAAATTCCAGCAAGCATTCTCGGAAGCCACAGGGGCACTGGAACAAACAATGAAAAACACATAGCGCAGCGGCCCGGCGAGATGGCGCCAACAGGTGACGGAGCAGGCAATCGAGGCCCTCCGGCAAAGCTTTTTATGCCCAGGTCACGTTACCCAACCTCATCCCGGAGGAAAGCCATGCGCACACTCTTGCGACAGGTCGCGACTACGATGGCAGTTCCACATCCTCGTATATTTCAGAAAGCGCGATGGAAACGTCGATTTCCGGCATGGCGAGCACGCCGTCTCCGGAAAGGAACTGGTGCTTCCAGTCCCCTTCCTCCGCGCGATAGAAGACCTCCGCCGCAACGGTGGTCTGATGCAGGGCGACATAGCGCCGAACGGACGGCGTCGCCTGATACTCCATGTTCTTCACGCCCAAATCCCGCCAGGCCGTGCTTTCGCTCAACACCTCGAAGATGACGGTCGGGTCGGTCACATAGGTCGCCGTCGGCGCGACAGGCGCGCAGACGACGAAGGCGTCCGGGTAACGGACGCTCGATGTGAGCCTTAGCTTGAGCTCGCTTCCGTGTACCCGGCACGGTTTGCCTTTGAGGCAGTTTCCGAGAACGCGAAGTAGGTTTGCCTGCAGGGCTGAGTGCGCCGCGGTCCCGCCCGTCATCGCGTGGACCGCTACGCCGTCATATTCGTAACGCTCTTCCTGACGCTCTTCCCATGCGAGGAAGTCCTCGACGGTCATCGGCGTTGGCAGCGCGTTCACGGTTGGGCCCTCCGTCGGCTCGCAGCAGAAGGGGTCTCCCTATCCCTTCAGCGCCTCCACCAGCGTCTTCCCCAGCCGCGCCGGGGAGGGCGAAATGCGGATGCCCGCCGCCTCCATCGCCGCGATCTTGCTCTCCGCGTCGCCCTTGCCGCCCGAAACGATCGCGCCGGCGTGGCCCATGCGGCGGCCGGGGGGCGCCGTGCGTCCGGCGATGAAGCCGGCGATCGGCTTCTTGCGGCCGCGCTTCGCTTCGTCGATCAGGAATTGGGCTGCTTCCTCCTCCGCCGAGCCGCCGATTTCGCCGATCATGATGATGGACTTGGTCGCCTCGTCGGCCAGAAACAGCTCGAGGATGTCGATGAAGTCGGTGCCCTTGACCGGATCGCCGCCGATGCCGACGGCGCTCGTCTGGCCGAGGCCCTCGGCGGTCGTCTGGAACACCGCCTCATAGGTCAATGTGCCGGAGCGCGAAACGACGCCGACGGAGCCGCGGCTGAAGATGTTGCCGGGCATGATGCCGATCTTGGATTCGCCGGCGGTGACGACGCCCGGGCAGTTCGGGCCGATGAGCCGGGACTTGGAGCCGGACAGCGCGCGCTTGACGCGAATCATGTCGTGCACCGGCACGCCCTCGGTGATCGCGACGATCAGCGGGATTTCCGCGTCGATCGCCTCGCAGATGGCGTCCGCGGCGCCCGGCGGCGGCACATAGACGACGCTGGCGTCGGCGCCGGTCTTGGCGCGCGCTTCGGCCACGGTGTCGAACACCGGCAGGTTCAAATGGGTGGTTCCGCCCTTGCCGGGCGAGACGCCGCCGACCATCTTGGTTCCGTAGCTCAGCGCCTGTTCGGAATGGAAGGTGCCCGTCTTGCCGGTGAACCCCTGACAAATGACCTTGGTGTTTTTGTCGATCAGCACTGACATGCGTATTTGTCCTTGGAGCGGGCGGTTGTGGGCCTGAGTGCGGCGTTTCGCTTGGCAACGGTTGAAAAAGAAACGCGCCCGATCCCCGTTCCGCGTTCCCAAACTGTCATATGGCTGCGATCCCGCCGCGATCGCCCGTTCCCGCTCGCAAATTATTTGTGTTGGGCGTCCGATTCAAGGCGCAATGACGGCGCAGGGCGTGCGCTTTGGCTTTTATTCGCGCATCTTCCCACCAACGCGCGCTTTTGACGCAGCGCGAGCGGCGGCGAAGGCGCCGCTCCCTTTAGAGTGTTTTCGAGCGAAGTGGACGCCGGTTCGCGTGAAGAAAACCCGCGACTCAAGGGATCCAGGGTCATTTCGTTTCAATCTGAAACGCAATGACCCTAATGCGGAAGCGAAGCCGCAAGATCCGCAATCGACGCGTCGTCCGCGCCGAACAGCACGTGCCATTCCTCGATTTCGGGCCGCGCGCTCCTGCCGGCTTGGGCGCCCCACGGAAAATCCCGCGAGGCGAGGACGCAAACGGCGCGCCGCGCCGCGCCCTCGCGCAAGACGCCGAGGATCGCCGCGCCCGAAAAGCCGGCGACCAATTCGCTCTCCTGCGCGCCGAACACCGTGAAGACGTAGCGCCGGCCCGACGCGCCGCGCCAGGCGTAAAAAGCGTCCGTGAGACCCGACGAGGAAAGCGAGGCGAGACTCCCGCCCCGCCCGCACGGCCGGGGCTGAACCTTTCGGATTGGCGCCGTCCGGTGAGAGACGGCGGAACTCCTCTTCGCGAAATCCATGGCGAACATGAACGCGCTTCCTTTGCCTTGGCCAAACACGGAACGAAATTAGAACAAAACGCGGACGCCGTCAACGCCCTCTGGACAATCACGGCGTTATCCCATTGAAAGACTAATTGGTGTCCTGTTCGGTTCCTACAAGGGCGAAGCCGCCGCCGGCCGTGCGCAGCCATGCGGCGCCGCAGGCCTTCGCCAGCTCGCGCACCCGCAGAATGTAGCTTTGCCGCTCGGTCACCGAAATCACGCCGCGCGCGTCGAGCAGATTGAAGGCGTGCGAGGCCTTGATGCATTGATCGTAGGCCGGCAGGGCGAGCAGATGCCGCTCGTTTCCGCTCGGCGCCCCGAGAGACAGCAAACTGCGGCATTCCGCTTCGGCGGCGACGAAATCCGCGAACAGCTTTTGCGTGTCGGCACATTCGAAATTATGCCGGGAGTATTCTTGCTCGGCCTGCAAAAACACGTCGCCGTAGCTGACGCGCGCTTCGCCCTCGCCGCCGTTGTAATTGAGGTCCATGATGGCGTCGACGCCTTGCAGATAGCAGGCGAGGCGCTCCAGCCCATAAGTCAGTTCGCCGGCGACCGGCGCGCATTCGACCCCGGCGACCTGCTGGAAATAAGTGAATTGCGAGACCTCCATGCCGTCGCACCAGCATTCCCAGCCCAGTCCCCAGGCGCCCAGCGTCGGGCTCTCCCAGTCGTCCTCCACGAAGCGAACGTCGTGCAGCTCCGCGTCGAGGCCGATCGCGGCCAGCGAAGCGAGATAGAGCGCCTGCAAGTCGGGCGGCGAGGGTTTCAAGATGACTTGGAATTGATAGTAGTGCTGGCCGCGATTGGGGTTTTCGCCATAGCGCCCGTCCTTGGGCCTCCGGCAGGGCTGAGCGTAGGCGGCGCGCCAGGGCTTGGGGCCGAGCGCGCGCAGCGTCGTCGCCGGGTGAAAAGTGCCGGCCCCCATCTCCATGTCGTAAGGCTGCAGGATCACGCAGCCTTGCGCGGCCCAGAAGCGCTGCAGCGTCAGGATCAGCCCCTGAAACGACTTGGTGGGCGAAAGCGCGGGGGACGTATCGGTCATTGCGCCGCCTGCAAGGGCTTGCCGTCTTCGCCGAGCAGCGGCACGCCGAACTCCCTCAATATGCGTTCCAACTCGGCTTTGTTTTCGCCGATGAAGCGGTTGAGTTCGCGCTTCCAATTCTGATCGGAGTGGCGGACGCCGAAACCGATGCGGAAACTCATGCGCGCGCCCGGCGCGTCGGCGAGCGGCGTCACGACGAGTTTTTGCTTCGACTGCCGCGCGCGATAGCCGGCGAAGGGGCCCCAGAGAACGGCCACGTCGATGTCGCCGCTCTCCAGATCGGCGATCATCGCCGACGAAGGCGATTCGACGCGGGTGTCGACCATCAGCGCATAGGGCTTGACCGCGCCGAGCAAACCGTTTTGCGCAAGAACGTTGCCGGGCGGCGTGTTGGCGACGAGTCCGATGCGGCGCTTTCCGTCCTTGAGGCGCGGATCGCTCAGCGAGGTCAAATCCGCGAGGTCCGAATCGCCGCGCGTCACCAGAGCATAACTGGTGCGGTAATAAGGGTTGGTCGGCTGGACCAGGTCGTTCCCCTGCGGCGACCCGACGATCACGTCGCACAAATGCGCATTGAGCGTGTTGCGCACGAAGCCGGTGGAGGACGGGTAGTAACTATAGGCCACGTCCTTGTGCAGTCTGGCGGCGAGCAGGCGCGCGATGGCGTTCTCGAAACCTTCGCCCTTTTCGTTGGAAAAGGGCAGATTGCTCGGATCGGCGCAAACCCGCAACGTGGCGGGATCGACGAGCTCGATGGAGCCCGCATTGTCGGAGCCGCGCGCGCCGGCATCCGGCCCCATGTTCTGCGCGGCGGCCGTCGCGAGAGACATCGCGACGGCGCAGGCGCCGGCCACGGCCGCGGATTTTACGAGCGCGTTCATGGTGCGGCGGCGCACTCCTTACTTGGCGCTCATACAGGCCGTCTCGGCCTCGGCGAAAGCCTTCGGCTTTTCGTCCTTCTTTTCCGGACGGCCGGGCTGGATCGCGCCCGTCGAAAGCGCGCGAAGATAGACGTAGAGATCGTCGATGTAGCAGGAGGCGTTCTTGTTCTCGGCGAAGGCGGGCATGACGCTGTTGCCGTTCTGACGACCGCCGATGACGACGCCGGCGAATTCGGCGTAGTTGAGGCGCTTCACCGAGTCCTTCAGCGCCGGCGCATAGGTCGAACCGCCGCCGTTCGGGCCATGGCAGACATGGCATTCGGCGTGATAGCGGCGGTAGCCGGAGAAAGTGTACCAATCGACCGCGCCGTCATCCTTCACATTATAGGTGGGATCGCCCTTGGCGTCGAAATACTTGCCGTCTTCCGACTTCACCGCCTTGGGATCACCCGGCGGATCGGCGTAGGCGGAAGTTCCAAAGCCAACGATCATTCCCAGGGCGAGCGCCCCGGCCACGGATAGTTTCATCACACACTCCGACGTTTTTCGATGTTTGTTCGCCCCGCGACGATCCGGCGTTCCTCGGATTGCGACGGGCAAAAATGGACTGCGCCCGGCGACGCGCCTTTGGGCGACGGGCCGAGCGCTTTCGTCCGAAACGGCGGGGCGCGCGAAGCGCCCCGCGCCCCTTAGTTCGGGGCCTTCCAGGTCGTCGGCGTCGAGGAGCCGCCACCCGCGGCGGCGCTTTCCTCCGGCAGGGCGAAGACGGTCAGCGAGCCGCCGAGGGCGGTGTAGTCCGCGAGGCCCTTGTAGTTGCCGACCGCGCCCAGACCTTCGTTGCTCTTCGCGAGGCCCGCGGCGAGACCGATTCCGGCCCAGCCGCCGACGCCGGAGAGGATCGCCACATATTGGCGGCCCTTGATCTCGTAGGTGATCGCATTGCCGATGATGCCAGACGGCGTGCGGAACCTGTATAGTTCCTTGCCCGTCTTCACGTCCACCGCCTTCAGATAGCCTTCGAGCGTGCCGTAGAAGGCCAGCCCGCCGGCCGTCGTCACCGCGCCCGACCACACCGAGAACGGCTCCTTGTTCGACCACACGATCTTACCCGTGCGCGCGTCCCAGGCCAGGAAGTTGCCCGTGTTGGTGTCGGGTTTGGGCGGATACATCTCCAGCGTCGCGCCGACATAGGGCTGACCCGCGGTGTAGCTCACCTTGAACGGCTCGTAGTCCATGCAGACGTGGTTCGACGGCACGTAGAACAGGCCCGTCTCCGGATCGAAGGACACAGGCTGCTCGTCCTTCGAGCCCAACGCCGCCGGGCAGACGCCCTGCGTGTTGGTGTCTTCGCCGTTCTTCTGCGTCGAATATTTGTCGACGACGATCGGACGCCCATAGGTCGGCGACGACTTGTCCTGGTCGACCTTGCTCGCCCAATTGACCGCCGGATCGTATTTTTCGGCGACCAGCAGTTCGCCGTTGGTGCGGTCCAGCGTATAGGCGAAGCCGTTGCGGTCGAAGTGCACCGCCGTCTTCACCTTCTTGCCGCCGATCTCCTGGTCCGCCAGCACGACCTCGTTGATCGCGTCATAGTCCCATTCGTCGTGCGGGGTCAGCTGATAGAGCCATTTCACCGCGCCCGTGTCGAGGTCGCGCGCCCAAAGCGTCATCGACCAGCGGTTGTCGCCCGGACGCTGCGACGGGTTCCAGGTCGAAGGATTGCCCGAGCCGTAATAGATCAGGTTCAGCTCCGGATCGTAGCTGTACCAGCCCCAGGTGGTGCCGCCGCCGATCTTCCACTGCTCGCCTTCCCAGGTGTTCGTGCCCGAGTCCGGACCCACCGGCTTGCCGAGATGCGTCGTCTTCACCGGGTCGATCAGCGTGTCGCTGTCCGGGCCCATCGAATAGCCGCGCCAAATCTGCTTGCCGTCCTTGATGTCGTAAGCCGTGATGTGGCCGCGCACGCCGAACTCGCCGCCGGCGATGCCGACCAGCACCTTGTCCTTGAACACATGCGGCGCCGCGGTCGAGGTCTGGCCCTTCGACGGATCGCCGTTCTTCACCGACCAGACGAGCTTGCCGGTCTTGGCGTCGAGCGCCACCAGCGTCGTGTCGGCCTGCGCCAGGAAGATCTTGCCGTCGCCATAGGCGAGGCCGCGATTCACCGTGTCGCAGCACATCACCGGAACCACCGACGGATCTTGCTTGGGCTCGTATTTCCAGAGAATCTTAGGATCGTTCGTCGAAATGTCGAGCGCATAGACGATGTTGGGGAACGGCGTGTGCAGATACATCACCTCGCCGACGACCAGCGGCGCGCCTTCGTGGCCGCGCAACACGCCCGTCGAAAAGGTCCAGGCCGGCGCGAGCTTGTGCACGTTGCTCGTGTTGATCTGCTTCAGCGGCGAATAGCGCAGATTGGCGTAGTCGCCCGTCGGCGTCACCCACTGCTTGGGATCCTTCTGCAGGGTCAGCAACGCGTCCTCGGCCCGCGCCGCCCCGGCGAACGCCAGCGCGAGCACACAGACCGAAGTCGACAACAACAGCTTATGCATGAGATTTTCCTCCTGACGAGGCCGTCTCGCGCCTTGTTTTCGGTGCGTCGCCGGCATCGCGCCTTTATGGCGTCTTGACTTGTTGGGAAGGCGTTTTCCGTTCTTCTTCTCGCATCGGGACGGCGGAGACGTTAATATGCGACGCCACCCACCGAGCGGAAAATATCTTCCGGTTCCCGTCCAGAAGACGTCTGCTAAGTCGGAAACGGCCGGATAATATGGCGCCGTCCAAACGAGCGCAACCCGGAAAAAAGCCCGCGCGAAAACCTTTGCGGCGGGGGCGCCGGCGCTGCGCCAAAAAGGGAAGAAGTCTCATGCGTCACGCCTGCGTCCTCGCGATCTTCTTGACGCTCATCGCGGTAAACGGCCGCGCCGCCGAGCCTTTCGCGCTGGAGGAGATCGCGCCCGGCGTGCTCGCGCATCGGGGGCTGACCGCGATCATGACGCGCGAGAATCTGGGCGACATCGCCAACCTCGGCGCGATCGTCGGCGACGACGCCGTCGCGGTCGTCGACGCTGGCGGCAGCCTCGCGGAAGGCAAGGCCTTTCTCGCCGCGCTCAGGGAAAGGACGGCGAAACCGATTCGCTATGTGATCTTGACCCACGCGCATCCCGACCACGTCTTTGGCGCGGGCGCCTTCGTCGCGGCGGAAACGGTCTTCGTCGGGCACAAGAATCTGCCGCGCGCCCTCGCCGCGCGCGGCGACTATTATCTCCGGTCGTTCCGCGCGGCGATGGGCGACGCGCTGGACGGGACCGTCATCGTCGCGCCGACTCTGACGGTCGAGAAGGAGCTGACGCTCGATCTCGGCGAACGCAAGATCGAACTGCGCGCCTGGCGCACCTCGCACAGCGACTGCGACCTCACCATTCTCGACGAGAAGACCGGCACGCTGTTCTCCGGGGATCTGCTCTTCATGCAGCATGTCCCGGTCGTCGACGGCAGCCTGCTCGGCTTTCTCGACGTAGCGGCGCAATTGGCGAAGATTCCCGCCCTGCGCGTGGTTCCCGGTCATGGGCCGCTGACGGCTCCCTGGCCGCAGGCGCTCGAGGGCGAGCGAAGCTATCTCCAAAGGCTCACCGCCGATCTGCGCGCCGCGATCAAGAAAGGCGAAAGCGTTGCTCGAGCCGCCAAGGAAGCCGGCGAGAGTCAGCGCGGCGACTGGCGCCTCTTCGACGACTACAACGCCCGCAACGCCACGGCGGGCTTCGCCGAACTCGAATGGGAGACGCCTTGAGCCGACGCCCCCGGCGCGTTCGACGTATTTTGCGGCGCGGCGCCGCGCAATGGAGCGGGTCGCGCTTCGGGGAAGCCGACTTTGATTACGGAATTGATTTATATGAGTTTTTCTGAAAATGCGCAATGTCCGGCTCAGAGTCGCCACCGCATGCCTCCACCTGCCCTTCGCCAGCCGAAGTCGCCCTAAAATCAGCGCCTGTTGAGCATGACGACGCGGGATGCTCGGCGAGTTTTTGAGATGGACCCCGCCTAGCCTTCGGATTATGCTAGATTTAGGCGGTCAGAGAGCCAGCCTGAGCTGGTGTCGCCGCCCAGCCGCCCAGCGGAAACCCTTCGGCGTCCAAGGCGCGCTCGCGGCCGCAAGACATTGGTTCGATCGGAAAGGATCCGCAGTGACGCTCGCCGAAATCGCCCGTCGCTCTCTATCGCTCGGCGCCCGGCCGCTGCTCTGGTCGATTTCTCATTTCCCCAGCGGATTGCTGTGGCGCATCGCACGCTTTCTGCGCTGGTGCGCGCCGATGGTTTTTTTTGGCGCGTTGCTCGGGGCCATGACCGTGCTGTTCCCGCCCGGCGTGCCGGTGGCCGTCTTCGGATTGTTCGTGGCCGCACTGGTTTGGGCGATGCCGGAACTGGCGGATGCGCCCACGAAGCTGTTGCGCAAGAGTTTTTTCGTCGCCGTCGCCGTGTGCATCAGCGTCCCCGCCTATTACGCGGTGCAACTCGAGGGGCTTCCTTGGATTTCGGTGCGCAGAATCGCGCTACTGACGCTGATTTGCCTCTTGCTGTTCATTCTTGGCGGATCCCACGCTCAGAGAAATAAGCTGATATCGGTTTTGCGCTCGAATATGCCGCTTTGTATCTGCGCCATAGGATATTTATGCATGGCAGTGACTTCAATCGTGACTTCAACACATATTACGGCGAGCATGTCTGCTTTCATCGATGTCATATTGACTTGGTACTTGCCGCTTATTGCGTGCCTAACCGTGATTGAAACGGAAGACGATATTGTTTTTCTGCTGAGACTGATCGTTTCCTGCTCTCTCATCGTCGAGATAACCGGCGTCGCCGAATTCATCACCGAACGCCGCCTGGCGTTCGAGGTGCTGCCGGGCCGTCTGCTGCAAAGCCTGTTGTTTTCCAACGAAACGATGGCGGACACCTTGAATCACGACCCGCATCGCAATGGCTATTATCGCGCCATCTCCACATATCTCTCGCCGCTTTCCTATGGCGAATTTGCGGCGATGGTGGCGCCGATCGGAATATTTTTCCTGTTCCATGGCCGCCGGTTGTCGGACCGCTTCCTCGGAGTCGCGGTGTTCGTCGGCGCCGTCCTCAGCCTGTTCGTCGCCGGCTCGCGCGGCGGCTTCATCGGCTTGATTCTCGCGTGTGGGGTTCTCTCGGGCCTGATGGTGATTCGCTGGTCCCGCTTGATGCCGCAAACGCTCGTCGGCGCAATCGGCTCGCTGGTGGCGCTCGCGGGAGTCGCCAGCGTCATGACGACGATACTTTTATGGAAACGTCTCTACAACATCGTGTTCGGCGGCGGCGACACGGTGGCCAGCTCGCAAGGGCGTGTGGACCAGTGGCTTCAAGCAAAAAAATGGATCTTTTCCAACCCGGTGACCGGACATGGGCTCGGCCTCGGGCCGGAAATCGTCGATTACCGCCTGCCGAGCGGCGCCTTGACCTTGGACAGTTATCTCATCAACCTTCTCGTCGAGACGGGCGTGCCCGGATTCCTGTTCTACATGGGGGCGATCGGACTGGCGATCTTCTTTTGCGCCAGAGTCTACATCCGCAATCTCGACCGGCTCGGCACGCTCGGCGGCCCTCTGGCGGCGAGTTTCATCACATATGGTTTCTACCGCGCCGCGCTCTCGCAACGCGACAATCAAACCTTCTATTTCCTGATGCTCGGGATCGCCTTCGTCTATCTGAAACTCGCAAGAGACGCCGAAAGCAAGGCGGTCGAGCGCGGCGCGGCGGAAATTCAAATTTTGCCGCCCATCACGCCGCCGCGCCAGCGCATGTTGCAACGCGGCCGCGGCGCGAACGTCCAACAGCGCTAGGTCGTCCCGGTCGCTTGCCCCAGATTCGCGCACGGCCAACCGCCGGATGCGCCTTAAACCACTGAAAGCCGCGGCATGCAGAGATTCGTATCAGTTTCCGGGAAAGGGCTTTCGCTCTTTGCAACCTACGCGGTCGAATATGGCGCGCCATTCGTCCGCATGATCATTCTCAGCCATGCGCTCAGCCTGACCGAGCTCGGAACGGCCTCGGCGTTGATGGTGACCTATGCGACCTTCGAACAGGTCACCGACATTGCGATTTTTCGCTTCGTCTATTCCAGCCCTCGCGAAAAATTCGCGGAGGCGCTGGCGAGCGCCCACGCGCTGTCGTTGCTGCGCGGCGTTTTCGTCGGCGCGCTGGCGCTGGCGCTCGCGCCCTTCGCCGCGCGCTTGTTCGGCTCCGAATTGGATGTGCAGAGCTTCCGGCTGCTCGGCCTGGTCGTCTTCCTGCGCTCCTTCGAAAACCTGGAGCCGCGGGTCGCCGAGCGGGACTACCAATATGGCCCGCAACTGAAACTCAATCTGATCTCCAACGGGCTGGGGCTGTTGGTCATGACCGGCGTCGCTCTGGCGACGCGCAGCCATGCCGCGATCGTCGCCTCGCTCCTCGCGCAGAGCCTCGGCGCGCTGCTCGCCAGCCATGCGTTGTCGAAGCAACACTATCGGCTCGTGTTTCGTTCGCCCTTCTTCAAGGCGGGGTGGCGCTTCGCCTATCCGCTCATGTTCAATGGGCTGGGACTCGCGACGACCGCACTGGGCGACCGTTTCGTCGTCGGCGCATTTTTCGGGGTGGAGACGCTGGCGATCTATTCGGTGTCCATGCTGGCGACGGTCATACCCATCAGTTTCGTGGCGAAGGTCGGCAATTCGCTCTGTCAGGCCGCGCTCTACAACGCCTCCGCGACGCGCCCGCGCTTCGTCGCGCGGCTGCGTTTCATGGCGCGCCTCACCCCGCTGGTCGCGGCGTCATATGGCTTGGGAATCGTGGCGCTCGCCAACGACGTCATCGGACTGGTGTTCGGAAAGGTCTTCATGGTCGACTATCCGATCATCGTCCTGCTCGCGCTCGGCGCCTTCTTCAAGATCGCGCATCTCGAGCCCCTCATTTCCCTGCTCTTGCACGAGTTCCGAACGGCCGCGCTGGCCGCCGCCAATCTATCGTCCATTTCCGGCCTGGTGGTGGGAGCCGCATTGTCGCTGCTGTCGCGCTCCCTGGGATCGGCCCTGCTCGGCCGCCTCGTCGGCGAGATCGCCTGCTTGTGGACCATGTTCACTTTGGCCGCGGAAGCCATGGGAGAAGCGAAGCGGGACTTTCTCGTCTCCGGCGCCGCGGCTCTGGCCGCCCTCGTGGCGGCTTGCGCGCTGGTGTTCATCCTGCATGCGGAAGGCGCGCTCACGATGCGCTTGGCGGTTTGCGGAACGCTCGCGCTGCTTTTCGCCGCCTGGACCGCGGTCCGGACCTGGCCGTTCGTCCGTGCGGGGTTCGGCAAAGGGGAGTGAAAAAGCCGATCGCCTTCCCGGCGATCCCCCTGCGCGCCTCCGACGACGATTGGCGGTCAGCGCGCCACGAGTTTGGGGAGTTTCGATAGGCCGACGATGAGTGCGTCGAGCAGGAAGAACAACGCCAGCGCGACGACGAACAGGGCCAGCCCCGTCATGTCGTGAACGACGCCCTCGATCGCATCCGGACCGAAATGATGGGCGATCAGGACGAGCAGAAGCACGCGAACGAAATTGGCGGCGATGGTGATCGGAACGATCGACAGGATCAGAATCGCGGCGCGGGCCTTGGAGTCGCTCTCGAATTCGTGGACGTAGAAGACGCCGATCGCCGACAAGGCGAGGATCGAATTCATCCCCGCGCAAGCGTCCTTCACCATGAGCTCCTGCGAGCCGATCATGATCATCACGCCGTTCTGCGCGATCGGATAGTCGAACTCGTAGAGCAGCTGCACGACCCAGTCCGACACCCTCATCTTCAAGGGCACGGTGAAGGCGTCCATCATCCAGCCCGGCGGGGGAATGGAAAACACCAAGAAGACGATGGGAAAGGCCAGCACGCGCAGCGCCGCCCAGCCTCGGGCGATCAGAACGCATCCGGCGATGATCGGGATTTGCGCGGCGACTTCGATCATCGTCACGTCTTGCGAGCGCGTCACGACGAGCGTCGCCAGTCCCGCGAGCAACAGGAGCCAGCCGGCCAGCGGCGCGGAAGCGCGTGGCAGGCTGCGTAAGCGCGGGACGCAGGTCCAGGCGAGCCATGCCGCCGCCAGTATGATCAGCGGACCGTGCCCCTCCTGCTCTGTGCGCCAGGCCCCATTGGCGAGCTTGACGAAGGTCGGCGTGAAGGCGAGCAGCGCCGACGCCGCCAAACACGCCTCGATCAGCCCGTCGCCGGAGAGAAAGCGGAACGAGGGTCTCGATTTGGATGGCGCTGACGTTTGCATGCCGCGTTTTCAACTCCAAGAGCGGATTTTCGGACGGCGCCGCCTCAGCCTCCGCTTCGTGACGATCCGCCCCACGAACCCGGGCCCAACCCCTAGAGACCGCGCTCCGTCCGAGACGCGCGTCACTCGAAAATCCATGCGGACTTAGTCTGGACGCTTGGCGACGGCAAGGGTTGGGCGCAGGCGCTCGCGAGCGATCGGCCTCGCGAAATCAGCGCCGTCCCAAGCCGGCTGCTCGGCGGGGCCTCAGGACGCTTCGCGCGACTTGGGCCCTCGCTTGCACATTCCGAAAAGCACCCCGATCTGAGACCAGACCGATCGATGAGCCTGTCGTGAAAACAACGCGTTGTAGCCATCGACGTATTTCTTGGCCTCCCGATCCCAAACGAAGGCGTATTTCCCGAGGTTGCGGGCCTTTTCGGCGCACTCGGCCCTGAGCCGGTCGTCGCGCATGAGTTTGAGGCAGGCGACGCCGAGCGCCTCGGGATCGGGCGTTTCCGCATAAACCGCGGCGTCCCCGAGCAATCGGCTCGTCTCCCGCAATTTGTAGGATGCGATTGAAATCCCGAGCTGACAATATTCGTAGACTTTGTTCATGCTCATATTGTCGTTGGTCGGATTCAGCGGATCGGGGATTATGCCGATGTCGAAGGTGCTGAGATGTCGTTTCAGCGCGTCGCCGACCTGATAGCCGACGAAAGAGACGTTCTCTTCGACGCCGAGTTCCTTTGCGAGGGCGCGGACTTGCGGCAGAGCCGGCCCGTCGCCGACCACGACCGTATGAAAATCGCCAAAATTTTCCTCGTGGCGGACGTGCGCCACGGCGCGGACGAGTTGATCTAGACCGTCCTGAGCCCCGATGATTCCGACATATCCCAGGACCAACTTGCGCCCGTGCTTGAGGCTTTCGTCAGGCTCGGCCGAACAGACCAGGGCGCGGTCGCATATGCCGTAGACCGCTTCCGTCAGCTCTGGCCGCACCAATTTACGCTCGATGGCGATTTCTCGGAACGTGTCGTTCGCGAAAAAGACGAAATCCGCGAAAAAGAACGACAGACGTTCGAAGAAGGAGAGAAGATGGTAAAGTAATCCCTTCCGGCCGAATTTGGAAACGAACAGCAGCGGCACGGTGTCGTGTTGATCGAAAACGAAACGCACGCCCCGCAGTTTGAAGGGCAGCGCGACGAGGAAGATGAGATCCGGAGGATTGCAGGCTTGGATCACCGAAAATCCGCGCTCTTTCCAGACCTTGAGCAACAATCGAAATTCATGGAACAGCGCGAAGGAATATTCGAGCGCGAAGGCCCACAGCCCTTGCGCCTCGATCGGCAACGGATGCCGATAGATCGCGATGCCGTCGATTTCCTCGAACTCGAGGGGATAGAGAGGGCTGCTCGGACATATGACGGAGACGCGCCAGCCGGCTTTCCTCAACGCATTCGCTTCCTGCCACACGCGCCGGTCGAAGGGGACGGGCAAGTTCTCCACCACAATCACGCAAGAGCGTTCCCGTTTCGGCATGTTCTCATCACCTCGTTGATCGAGTCGCTTTCGCGCCATCGAAACACGCAGCCTGTCCGATTAGCCTTCAAGGCTCCGCAGCCCTAGCGTCTCTTGAACACTCCGTGTGGAGCCGCAGCATCTTTCAGGCCACCCAGGGCCCGGAAAACGCCACTCGGAGACCTCGCCCCTGTCGGCCTTGGCTCCGACCTCAATCTCTCGCTAGAAAATCGCCCAAGGACGGCCCTTGCCGACATTAACCGTTTCCTGTAGTTAGCATCTCGTTAAGAATTCGTCCACCGGCCACGCTGGGTGACTCGACTGAAATTTCGATTGACAGCTGAAACGATTGATCGAACCAGCCATATTCCCAGGGCGATGACGCTCGGCGCCATTGAAGAGCATGGGTCCTCGTCGCGGCGCCGCCAAGCGGCTCCGCCGGAACCCGCATGAGACGTCTCGGCGTCAATGAGATCAACCGACCGCCGCCCTCGGCGCGGCCCGCCATGGATTTTCGTCTCGGTTTCGTCTAAGGAATGGAGACGCGCTACGGAGTTGTAGTCGTGCGGACGATCTGGTCAGGTGTCGTATGAAGGCAGTCCGCGTCGGAGTGCTAGGGTTCGTTGTGGCGTTCTCTCTCCTCGGGGAGAGGCTCGACGGCGGCCGTGCGGCGGCTCAGACGGTTGAGAGTTCCGAACTCGATACCGGGACTGTGGGCGACGTTTCTGGGCTGATCCACGGGACTCGGCACTATCCCAACTGGAGCGATCTCATCTTCTCGCCGACGCTGACCCAATCGCTCGGCTACAACAACAACGTCCTCGGCCTGCCGGAAACTCGGACGCCCGCGCGCGGGACGACGCGCGGCGACTGGTTTTCGTCGACGCTCGTCGGCACGTCCTCGAAGTTTTACGTCGGCTCCCAGGACTTTTTCATCGACGGAAATTACGGCTTGAAAAAATACTTCTCCAATCCCTCTTACGACACGACGCAATATCTTGCCGAAACGGGGACGGATTGGAAATTGACGTCGGCGTGCTCGGGCCGCGCGGCAGGTTCGATTTCCAAGACGCAGCAACCGATCGAGTTGCAGATCACGCCAGGGATCAACACGCTCTACCACAATGCTTTCACGGGGAACGCCAATTGCCGCATCGTCGAACGGATGAACCTGCTGGTCACCGGCGGCGTGCTCAGCAACAGCAGCACGCAGGTCGGAAGCGCGGCGAACAATCTCACCGCCTCCTTCGTGCGCGGCGGCTTCGAATATGTGGTGCCCGATCTGTCCACTTTTCGCGTGACCTCGGGGGTGACCGATCGAAACTTCAACAACCGCAGTTCGGGAACGCAGGGTTTTGCGGCGAGCCAGCTCGCCGATCGGTCGACGCAACTCGACCACAAATTCGAATATCAGCGCTCGTTTTCTTCGAAACTCACGATCGACGCCATGCTGGGCCTGTCGCAAGTGTCCAGCGTTTCGGCCTCGACCGGGACGACGTCTCCGACGCTCAACATCCCGATCTATCTGGGGTCCATTCAATGGACGCCGACGCCGAAGTTGAAGTTTCTGCTTTCGGCCAACCGAACCGTCGGCCCGCCGCAGAGCCTCATCGCCAATGCGGAAGTAACCGACTCGCAAAACCTCGTGATCAGTTACGCGCCCACCGAAAGACTCACTTTTCAGGCGGGAGTCACGAAATCCTTTCTCACCGCGGGGCAGACGGCTTCCGCGTCATCCGCCAACCCCTACGGCGACAAAATAAATTCGCTCAACGTGCAGGGAAATTGCGCCTACAGTCTGACGCCGTTTCTGGTCGCGACGACGTCGATTCAATGGTTCAGTCGAACGTCGCAAAACTACAGCGCGTCCGGCGCCGTCTTTCAGCTCGGCGCGTCCTACCGGCCGCGCTGAGCGTTGACAAGGGAGTTTGGGGATGTATGAGCCTACAGCGATAGTTAACGGGAGTTGAGCGGAATGCGCAGACTGATCTTCCTCCTGACGGTCGCGTTTTTGGCGACGCTGACTTGCGCGCCCATGGCGGCGGCTCGCCAAAACAGATCCCCGCTTTCGGGCCGTGTGCTCACGGTCGCCGACGTGCTGCAGGTCAGCGTGGTCAATCAGCAGGATCTCAATGCGACGGCGCGCGTCGAACCGGACGGCTCCATTGCCTTGCCTTACGTCGGTCGCCTTCAGGCGGCGGGACGCACGGAGGCCCAGGTCGCGCGAGACATCGAGCGGGCGCTGATGGCCGCCAAGATCGTGAACGAGCCGCATGTGCTCATCGAAGTGACGACGTTCGGATCGCAGGTCTCCGTTCTCGGCGCGGTCAACTTGCCGGGGGCCTATACGTTGGATCGCCCATTGACCCTCACGCAGGTTCTGGCGAAAGCCGGCGGCATGAAGGAGGACGCGGGGGCGAGCTTCGTGGTCTTGCGTCGGCGCGGAGTGATCAAGGGGCGCTACGACGCCAAAGCGCTGTTGCGCGGCGGCGTCGATAACGTGCAAATCCAGAACAACGACGAGATTTACGTCGAACAGGGCGCGATCTTCTATCTCTACGGCTATGTCAACAAGCCCGGGCAATATCCGTTGAACCGCGAAATGAACGTCCAGGAGGCCGTCGCCGCCGGCGGCGGCGTCGGACCGCTCGGCTCCGACTGGCGGATCGAGATCAAAAGAAAAACGACGGAAGGCGTCGTCCAGGCGATGCCGGTCCATCTGGAAGACCCGGTCTTGCCGGACGACGTGATCGTCGTGAACGAACGCATTTTCTGAGGCGCCGCAAAATGTCCTTCGCTCAGGTCATGTATATTCTTTGGAAACGGATGGGCGTGATCTCCATCACGTTCTTTTCCACCTTGCTCGCCGCAGTGCTGTTCGTCCTCATCGTGCCGCCGCGTTACGAAGGCGTGGCGTCGGCCACCCTCGACTCGGGCGCCCTCGACCCCGTGAACAACACGCAGATGGTTTCCGGTTCATCGAGTTCGGTATTGCTCGTACAAGGCAATCTCGTGGGCCTGGCGAAGAGCAATCAAGTCGCGCTCGAAGTGGTGAAGCGACTGAGCCTCGCCGCCGATCCGACGACGATCGCGGACTACAACTCGAGTAAGGCCAAAGGCGTAGTCGACGTGTCGCAGTGGGTGGCGAACCAGTTGCTCGACAACGTCGACGCCAAATTCGCCCAGCAATCGAACGTGCTCAACATCACTTACAAGTCTCGCGATCCAGTGCAGAGCGCCGCCTTGGCAAACGCATTTCTCGGCGCCTTCATCGACGCCGCCATCACGATGCGCTCGGGTTACGCGCAGCAGAGCGCCAACTGGTTCAGTCCGCAACTCGAAAATTTGCGCGGCGAATTGGCGAAGGCGAAGAAGACCCTGGCCGATTTCCAAATCAACAACAACTTCGTCGGACCGACCAACGTCGCGGACACCGAAAACGATCAATTGACCGCCGTCACCGCGGATCTCTCCAAGACCAAGGCGGAACTCGTCTCGCTGAAAAGCCAACTCGCGACCTCGGCGACGGCGACGGCGGAATCCAACGAGGCGCAGATGGTCGATCAGCAATCGCTGACCACGCTGCGGAACAATCTCTCCGTCATCAATGCGGAAATCACGAAATTTCAAAGAGAGATCGGCATCAACAATCCCAAGCTTCAAGAGCGGCTTTCGACCAAGAGGGCGCTGCTTTCGCAAATCAATGAATTGATCGCGAACCATCACAAGAAGCTCGCCGAGAGAATCGAAGCGCTCCAGGCCAAAGCCTTGGCGCTGGAGAAAGCGCGCGCCGAACAAATCAAAAAGATGATCGACGTTCAAAACAAGCGCGAGCAATTCGCCAGCCTCACCCACGAAGTCGAGGCCCGGCAGCTCGAATTGGAGAAGGCGAGCCTCGCCGCTTCGCAAGCGCGCCTGCAAGGCCAGTACTCCTTCTCGAACATTTCCGTGCTGGACAAGGCGACGCCGCCGGTCGATCCGGCTTTTCCAAAGCCGATCATCGTCGCCGCCGCGTCGATCATTCTCGGTCTCTTCCTCGGCCTCGTTCTGGCGCTTTTTGCCGAGGTGTTCGATCGGCGCATCCGTTCGGCGGCCGATTTGGAGTTCGTAACCGGTTCCCCCGTGCTCGTGACGCTCTGATCCCAAACATTGGGCGGCGGGCGTCGCCCGCGACGCACTCGAGGCGGTTCCGCTCCGGCGGAACTCCTCCATGGTCCTCGGCGCGCGCGGCGCCTTCGTCGGCTCGATGGTTCGGACCCGCGCCGGCCTTTTGGGCTTCTCGGCGTCATTCGGGCGGCGCCTTCTAGAAATCGGAGGGAGTCGCGCCGACGGCGCGGCCCGCCGCGCGATCCGCGCCGTCGCTGAAATCCGCGAGAGGTCAGGGAACAAAACGAATGAACGGTCGCCGCATTCATCTCGTCCTCGCCTGTATCGTCATATTGTCGGCGGCGGTCGCCGCGGAGGCGCTGAAACCTCGTAAGCGCCTCACGCCGCCCGATCAGGCCCTCAACCTTGAAGAAGTCATCCCGCTGCAATTTGGCCGGTGGACCCAGACGCCGGACGTGCGGCTCGTCGAACCCCCCGGCTCCGATACGCTTTCCCACGAAATCTACAATCAAGAAGTCGTGCGCGGCTATACGGATCCCGACGGCGATACGGTGATGTTGCTGGTGGCCTATGGCGCCAGCCAGAGCGATCGGTTGCAGCTTCACCGGCCGGAAATTTGTTACGCGGCGCAGGGGTTCAGGGTCGGCAAACCAACCGAAGCGACTCTGACCTATGCGGAAAGCCGCCCGCCGCTGCGATTCAGGCGGATGGTGACGGAACGCGAAGCGCGCGTGGAGCCGGTGACCTATTGGATGCGCATCGGCTACGACATTTCGACCGACAATTTCGATCGGCAGCTTCTGAAAGTTCGCTATGGCTTGAAGGGCCTCATACCGGACGGCGCGCTGATCAGAGTGTCCACGGTCGGCCTACCGCCCGAAACGAGCCTGAAGCTGCAAGACCGCTTCATCCGGGAGTTCTTGCTGGCGCTGCCTCCCGAAACACTGAATTTTTTTGTCGGAGATCCAAGCCGCTCGCTCTACTAAAGTCGCAGCGGGAAGCGCGTTTCCGTTCCAACCTTGCCAAAGCTTGCCGCCGGGCGACTCGCCACCCGCGGCGCGAGGTCCATGGACGACCGCCCTGGGGGCGGTCGCCCTGCGCCTTTCTCGAACCAACGATGCTCGAAACATGGGGAGGCGGGCGCGGATTTGCGCCGAGTCCAGCCTCGAGCGTCAGCCGACCAGGCGGAGCTTTTGCGCCGGCGGCTCCGTCCGCCGCGCCGCCGCTTTGGCCGACGCCCGCCAGCCGCGCTGCCCCTTCGCCCGATGGGCGACATGCAACACGATTTGCGGGCCGGCAAGATTCGCCCAAAGCGCGGGCGGCAAGGCCAATTCGCCGCGCGTCCAGCGCCAATCGCGGCCGTTCGCCGCCTCCTCGGGGAGGAAGCCGGCGGCGAGAGCCCCGTCCGTCAGCGCGATTTGTGTCGCGGCGCGGCCGTCGCTCAGGCTCAAGCCATAGACACACAGGCCAAGCCGGCGCGCGTCGTCGTTGAGGCCCAAGTCGTCGCAAGTCACGAAGGTCGAAGAAACGAGCCGCACGTCTTGCGCCGACTTCGGCAGCAGGAACACCGCGACGCCCTCCGCGCCGATCGACGCGAGTTCGACGCCGTCGACGATAAGGCGCGGTTCGGGATCGATCTCCGCGCGATAGCCGAGGCGCAAGGCTTGAGCCTCGAGCTGCGCCCGCACCGCCGCGAGAACCAGCCCGTCATTGGCGCGCGGCCGGCAGAATTCGGCCTCGCCGTAGTCCGAGCCGCGGTCGACGCCCGCGCGCTCGACGAAGAATTCGCGATTGCCCATGGCGAGATAGCTCTCGGCCGGCAGATCGTTGGCCAAGAGAACGTCGTGGCGCTCCAGCTCGACGTGCCAATAGTCGATCTCGTCGACCGGCGCGCGCGTAATCGTCGCGCCGTTGACGAGGCGCTGGGCGTCGATCATCACCTCGCCGGCGCAATCGACGCAGATGGAATGCGCGGGTGAAACATAAAGATCGCGCGACGGCTTTCCCGGTCCGAAGGCGTCCGCCGCGATACGCACCGGCCAGGCCTCGCGCGGATTCGCCAGCGCCGCGCAGTCCAGCTTGGTGTGGCCGAGCCAGACGATCGGACGCTGCGCCCCGGACGCCGTGACGACGAGATCGCCGACGCGCAACGCCTCCACGACCACGTCGCCGCGCGGCGTGCGGATCGACGTGCCGGCGGCGTAGCAGACGGGTGCGGACATTGGATGCTCCTCGCGTATCGGCCCTCGAGATTCAGGCGCTCATGACGATCGTAAATGCGATGGTAATGTGTCAACATTGGGGGGCGTCCCGCACGCGCCACCCGAGGATTTTTCGCCGAGCGCGGCGGAAAGCTCGCGCCTCCAGCGTCCGAGCGGACCGCAACGTCGTCGGAGCTCGCGCGATCGGGCGGCGACACTTCACGGGGCCGACATTGCGCAAGCCGCTCCGACATGAAGATTTTCGAGAAGCGCGACTGATCGGAACGAAGCATTTTTCCCCGGCAAAATCGACCTGGGCGGGATGGGCGGGAGTTACGGCCGCGCCACGGTCCAACCTCGGGTTCTTGGCCCGGCGACATGGGGGTTGCGCGAGGCGCCGATGACCAGCGACGAATTCAACGCATTTTGCAGGGCTTTGCCGGCGACGAGCCATGTCGTGCAATGGGGCGGGTCGCATGTCTGGAAAGTCGGCGGCAAGGTCTTCGTCGTCGGCGGTTGGAGCGACGGCGCCCCGGCCTTTTCCTTCAAGGTCGGCGATATCGCCTTCGACATGTTGATATCGCAGCCCGGCCTGCGCCCCGCGCCCTATCTCGCTTCGCGCGGGCTGAAGTGGATTCAGCATTGCGCCGCGCCCGGTCTGGCCGAAGAAGAGTTGCGGGCCTATATCCGCCAATCGCATCGCATCGTATCCTCGGGTCTGCCCAAGAAGACGCGGCGCGCGCTCGGACTGGACGAGTCGTGAGGCGGCGGCGAACCAGATGGCAAGGGAGATGAAACCATGACGAAATTCGCCGCGAACCGACGCGAGGCGAACGCCCTGCTGCTGGCGGGTCTCGCCGGTTGCGCTTTCGGTCCCGCCAGGGCCGAAACCACCGACCCCTGGCCCGATCTCGCGCGCGACCTCTTCCCCGGCAAGACGATCGTCATCGACGACGCGATCGCGCTGGAGGCGCCCGTCCGCGCCGAGGACGCCGCCATCGTGCCGATGACGATGCGGCTGACGCGCCCCGGCTTGAAAAAGGCGACGCTGGTCATCGATCAGAACCCCATGCCGATGGCCGCCGCCTTCACCTTCGGCGCGGACGCCGGCGTGAGCTTCGTCGAGACGCGCACGCGGGTGAACTCCTATTCCAACGTCCATGCCGTGGCCGAGACCTCCGACGGCGCACTGCATGCGCAGGTCAAATTCGTCAAGGCTGCCGGCGGCTGCTCGGCGCCGGCCGGCAAGGACATGGACGAGGCCGCGGCCAACATGGGCAAGATGAAATACCGCGCCTTCAAGAGCGCCGATCCGGCGCGTCGCGAGGCGCAGATCATGATCCGCCACCCCAACAGTTCCGGGATGCAGATGGATCAGCTGACGCATCTCTACATACCGGCGCATTACGTCGACAAGGTCGAAGTCCGCCAGGGCGACGCGCTGCTGTTTGCGATGGACGGCGGGATATCTCTGTCCGAGGACCCGATCTTCCGCTTCGACTTCACGCCGAACGGCGCCAGGACCTTGTCGGTGGAGGCGCACGACACCAAAGGCAACGTCTTCAAGCAGGAGTGGCCGATCGGCGAGGCTTCTTGAGGAAGCTGCGGATGAAGAAATGGATCGCCGGCGCCGGAGTTTTGGGCGGGCTCTTCTGGCTGCTGCTCGCCGCGACGAGCCAATCTCCGGCGCCGGGCGACGCGCGGGCCGAGCGGCGACCGCTGCGGTTCGTCACCGTCGAGAGGCTCAGCGCCTACGACATGCTCGACGCCATGGGGACGAACACCGGCCTCGGCCCTCAGCGCGGCGGCCGCCACCCCTGGGACTTGCCCAATCGCGACGGCGAAAAGGAAGTCGTCGCGGCGCTGAAATATCTCGGCCTGAATCACATTCGCAATCAGGGCCTCTACGACGATCCCAAAGAAAACGTCGCGTCCGCTTTTCCTTCCGCGCCTTCGGATTTCGAAAATCTGCTGAAGGTCCGCGCGGCGATCCCGAAGTTGCAGCTGAACTATCTGATCAACGCCGGCGCGCCGGGCGCTTGGAGCGCGGCGCTCCAGGCCCGCCTGGCGAAACTCGCGCGGCTCGACCTGCTGAGTTACGTCGAAGCCCCGAACGAACCCAACAATCAGACGACCTACAGCCCGCAAGGCGAACTCTATCCGCGCGACGAGACGGCCTATCAGCGCATCTGGCGCGATTGGGGCGAGGCGATGCGCGCCTTGAAGCGCGCCGATCCCATTTTCGCAAGGGTCGGGCTCTTGCCGCCGACGAGCGCCGTGCATGGCGTCAACGGTCCCGACGGGGTGGAGCTCGGCTACGCCAAAGCGGCGCTGACCGATCAGCGCGACTTATACGACCTGATGAACATCCACAGTTACGGCTCCGCCGTGCTCGGCGATCCGCGCGGCGACGTGGAGAGCGGCAGCCCACGCAATTGGGGCGCCTATCAGGTCTCCATCCCCAATTGGGGACGCGACGCGATGCCCGGCCGCCCGGTCGCGATCACCGAGAGCGGTGCGAACTCCGCCGAAATGAGCGAGGTCGCGCAGGGCGTGCAGATCGTCGGCAATTATTTTTGGGCGAAACGTTTCGGCGCCCTGCGCCTCTATCAATATGCGCTGGTCGACGATTCGACCGATCTTTCGGATCGCGCCGCCGAACGTTGGGGATTTTACCGCGGCGATTGGAGCAGGAAGCCCGCCGCCGACTACGTCCACAATCTGACGGCGCTGCTGGCGGACGAGGCCCGGAGCGACCCCGCGAAAATCCCCGGATTCACGGTGGAAGGCCCGCAAAAATCCACTTGGGGCGCGACCATGGCGCTGTCCAAGTCGGACGGATCCTACGTCATCTTGTGCAACAACGTGCTCGCCTGGTGGGACGCGGAGAGGCGAGTCGATCTGCGTCCCGAGCCCGAACATTGGACGGTGAGGCTCGCCGCCCCGGCGCGCTTCACCATCGCCGACGTCATGACCGGCGAAACGACGACGCCGAAAAAGGCGGACAGAATCGACGTGGCGGTCAAGGGCTATCCGATGGCGATCCGCATCTGGCCGTGACGGTCCGCGCGGACCCAAGAAAAACCGCGCCTCCTGTTTGGAAGCGCGGCGCGCAAGGGGACCGGAGGCGGGGAAGAGGAACGGCTCAACCGCCCCAAACCATCAGCGCGACGGCGACGAAGAGCGGCGCGGAGGCCAGCAAGCAAATGAGTGAAACGGTCGCGACGGTCTCGCGGCGGGCCACTTCTCCGCCCGACATGGAACCGCTGCTGCTGTGAATTGACGCCAGAGACATGACCAACCCTCCCCAAGCCGTTACGCCGTTTGTTCTTAGCCAGTGGGCCTGAACGATGCGTTGACCCGTGCTTGGAAATGCGCGGGACCCGCCTGTGGTTCCGTCGGTTCGATTAAAAATGCGTTTGGTCGGCCGCGCCCGGCGCAAATTCTTGGAAACCACTTTCGCGGAATGGAGATAGGGAACAGCGCGTCCTCGGGGCGCCGCAGGGCGGGGACGCGACCCGCGATGCGGGGGATGGGTTCGAAGGCGCGGCCACATGCCGCTGCTATCGCGGGACGCCGCCCTATCGCGCCGCCGCGCGCGCCGGCGCGCGTCGGGTGGCGCTGGCGCCAGGCGCCGGCTTCTCGTCGAACAGTTCGGCGAGCTTTTCGGTCATCGCGCCGCCGAGCTCCTCGGCGTCGACGATGGTCACCGCGCGGCGGTAGTAGCGCGTCACGTCGTGGCCGATGCCGATGGCGATCAATTCGACCGGCGAGCGCGTCTCGATCTCGTAGATGATCTGCCGCAGATGGCGCTCGAGATAATTGCCGGGATTGACCGACAGCGTCGAATCGTCGACCGGCGCGCCGTCGGAGATCATCATCAGGATGCGGCGCTGCTCCGTGCGGGCCAGGAGCCGGCGATGCGCCCAGTCCAGCGCCTCGCCGTCGATGTTTTCCTTCAAGAGCCCCTCGCGCATCATCAGCCCCAGATTGCGCCGGGCCCGCCGCCAGGGCGCGTCCGCCGCCTTGTAGACGATGTGGCGCACGTCGTTCAGCCGGCCCGGATTGGGCTTCTTGCCGTCGGCGAGCCAGGCCTCGCGCGACTGCCCGCCCTTCCAGGCCCGCGTCGTGAAGCCCAAAATCTCGACCTTGACGCCGCAGCGCTCCAGCGTGCGCGCCAATATGTCGGCGCAGGTCGCTGCGACGGTGATCGGCCGGCCGCGCATCGAGCCGGAATTGTCGAGAAGCAGCGTCACCACCGTGTCGCGGAAGTCGGTGTCCTTCTCGCGCTTGAAGGACAAGGGCTGCTGCGGATCGATGACGACGCGCGGCAGCCGCGCCGGATCGAGCATGCCTTCCTCGAGGTCGAACTCCCAGGAACGGCTCTGCTGCGCCATCAGGCGCCGCTGCAACCGGTTGGCGAGGCGCCCGACGACGCTGGAGAGATGCAGGAGCTGCTTGTCGAGATAGGAGCGCAGCCGCTCCAGCTCCTCCGTGTCGCACAGCTCCTCGGCGCGAACCATTTCGTCGAATTTCGTCGTATAGGCGCGATAATCGGCGCCGGATCTCTCGCTCGGCGGCAGGTTTGGGCGCCGCGAGTCATAGGCGTCGTCCGGTTCGCCGCCGTCCTGCTCCTCGCGCGATTCGCCATAGGGCGCGTCGGCGGCCTCCGCCTCTCCCTCCATTTGCGACTCGTCCGAGGACATCGCCGATTCCGCTTCGGAGGCGGATTTGGCCTCGTCCTTGTCGTCCTTTTCGCCGTCGCCCTTGTCGGGATTTTGCGGCTCGTCCTCGTCGGAGGTCTCCGGCTCGTCCTCGCGCGCCTGCTCGGGCCCCGACATGTCGAGGCTGGCCAAAAGATGCTGGACGATCTGCGCGAAGCCGCGCTGATCCTCGATCGCGCCGAGGAGGCGATCGAGGTCCGGGCCGCCGCGCTCCTCGATGAAATCGCGCCACAGATCGACGACCTTGCGCCCATGCGGCGGCGGGGCGAGGCCGGTCAGCCGCTCGCGCGCCATCAAGGCCAGCGCCTCCTCGAGCGGCGCCTGCTCGCGGCTGGCGACCTCGCCGAGCTGTCCGCGCTGATAGCGGTCGTCCAGCATCGCCGCGATGTTGCCGGCGACGCCGGTCATGCGCCGCGCGCCGATGCTCTCGACGCGCGCCTGTTCGATCGCGTCGAAAGCGGCGCGGCCCTCCGCCGTCACCGGCGCCTGGCGTCGGTGCAGCGCCTCGTTGTGGCAGGCGAGGCGCAAGGCGAAACTGTCGGCGCAGCCGCGCACGATCGCCGCGTCCCGCGCGGAGAGCTTGCGCGCCGGCTCCGGCAGCCGCGCCTTGACGCCGTCCTCGCCGGCGACGAGCGACGGCCGCTCGGCGGCGAAAGAAACGTCGAGCTTGGGGGATTTCGCCATGGCGCGCATGGCCCCGGCGACCGCGCGCTTGAAGGGCTCCTGCGGCGAATCCTTGGGCGAGGCGGGGCGGCGGTTGGTGGGGGCGGGGGACATGGGGTGAAGTTATAGCTCGCGCGCGAGGGCGCGGGAAGGGAGGGGTTGCGGGGATTTCGTGCAGGGAGCGAAGCCGAGGCGCGCCCGTGTGCTACGCAGCCATCGGCCTCAGCGTGTCGGAGAAAGGACCCTGAGAGCAGATTTGTCATTGGATTGCATGGCGGAGCGCATGATCGTCTTCATGCAATCAATGACATGGCGTCGCCCCCTCCGCTTCGGCGCTCGCCAAACATCGCGAGGCGCGGGAGATCGTCGCGGCGCTCGCCGCCAAATCGCCGGACATCGCGGTTCTGCGCAACGACCTCACCTGACTCGACGCGCGCATCGCTGCGCTTGGGGACAGCAAGGCGTGGATCAGCTTGCTTCGCGCGTCCGCTGCTCAGTCTTTGGAGCCCAATCGCCCCCACCCTCCCCCGCTTCGCGGGAGAGGGGCGCGGCCGGCGCTGCGCGAGACTTCGATGCAGGGCGCAATCCGCTCCCTCTCCCGCGAAGCGGGGGAGGGTTGGGGAGGGGGCGCCGCGAACGCCTCGCCCCCCCTACGTCATCACCACATTCACCGCGCTCTCCGGAAGCTCCTTGCCGAAGCAGCGCTGATAGAACTCCGCCACCAGCGGCCGCTCCAATTCGTCGCAGCGGTTCAAAAACGTCAGGCGGAAGGCGAAGCCCACGTCCCCAAATATCTCGGCGTTTTCGGCCCAGGTGATGACCGTGCGCGGGCTCATCACCGTCGAGACGTCGCCGGCCATGAAGGCGTTGCGGGTCAGATCGGCGACGCGCACCATCTTGTTGGCCGTGTCCTTGCCCTCCTTGGTCTTCTGCAAATCCTTGACCTTGGCGAGCACGATGTTGGTCTCGGCGTCGTGCGGCAGATAATTCAGCGTCGAGACGATCGACCAGCGGTCCATCTGGCCCTGATTGATCTGCTGCGTGCCGTGATAGAGCCCCGAAGTGTCGCCGAGCCCGACGGTGTTGGCCGTGGCGAACAGGCGGAAGGCGGGATGCGGGCGGATGACGCGGTTCTGGTCGAGCAGCGTCAGCTTGCCGGAAACTTCCAGCACGCGCTGGATGACGAACATCACGTCCGGACGGCCGGCGTCATATTCGTCGAAGCACAAAGCGATGTTGCTCTGCAGCGCCCAGGGCAGGATGCCGTCGCGGAACTCCGTGACCTGCTTGCCGTCCTTGAGGACGATGGCGTCCTTGCCGACGAGATCGATGCGCGACACGTGGCTGTCGAGATTTACCCGCACGCATGGCCAGTTGAGGCGCGCCGCGACCTGCTCGATGTGCGTCGATTTGCCTGTGCCGTGATAGCCCGTGACCATCACGCGGCGGTTGTGGGCGAAGCCGGCGAGAATCGCCAGCGTCGTCTCGCGGTCGAAGAGATAGTCGGGATCGACGTCGGGAACGTGCGGGTCGGCCTTGGAATAGGCCGGAACCCGCATCGCCGTGTCGATCTTGAACAATTCGCGCGCGGAAACCGTGACGTCCGGCAATGCCCCGCCCTGCGCGGCGGCGTTCTCCAAGGCGACCAAACTCATCTCCTCCGTCTCGCCGAAGCGCCTGTTTCGCGCATGGCCTCCCGCGGGCGATCCATGATCGCACCCGGATCGAATGGGTGGCGCAAGTTGGCCGAGGAAGGTCCTGCGACCCCCGGCAACCTGCTCCGCGCCCGGCGCTGCGACGGCGAGACCGTCAAACGAGGCGGGCGGCTCGCAGCGTTCTATAGGCGTGGATGATTTCCCGCAATTTTTCTTCGCGCGATCGGTCGCCGCCATTGGCGTCGGGATGGTGGCGCTTCACGAGATCCTTGTAGCGCGCCTTGATCGCATCCGCGGTCGCGGCGTCGTCCAGCCCCAGGGCGTCGAGCGCCCGCATCGTCACGGGAGAATAGCGCGGCGAATGCGTCTCCGCACGCGCGCGGTGCTGGCGGGCGCGGTAGGCGCCCAGCGGGTCGGCATGGTCGCCCGGTTTCGGCGCGTCGGTGCGAAAGCCCGCGGCCCCACGCTTGACGCCCATGGACCAGGTCGGGCGATGTCCGACGCTCGCGTCCTTGAGGTAGCGCGCCACCGCTTCGTCGCTCATGCCGTTGAAATAATTGTACGAGTTGTTGTATTCGCGCACATGGGCGAGGCAGAAACAAAAATATTGCCCTTCGCGCAAGCGGCCCATCGGCGCGCGAAATTCGCCAGCGGCTTCGCAGCCGGCCGCGTCGCAGCGCAGCCCTGCCGGCTGGGGCGCCGGTTCCGCGGCGCGGCGGATGCGAATGCGGTCGAAGAGCGGGGAGTTGAGGTTCATGCGCTTTCATTATGAGGATGCGCCGCTGGGCGGCAAGTCAAAACTGCGCGGAGGATTTGCTTCTTGCCGCGCCGGCGCCTTCGGACCACCATTCGTTAGGACCGCGTTTTGTTCGGACCGTGATTTGCAAGACGCGGACCACAACGAGGGAATGTGAGCATGATCGAACGAGTTCAAGGACCGGTTAAAGCCGAAATCGAACGCAAGCTCGCCGCGGCGCTGGCGCCGACGAAGCTGGTGATCGTCGACGAGTCCGCGAGCCACGCGGGGCACGGCGGCCATCACCCCGACGGCGAGTCGCATTTCCGAATCGAGATCGTCTCTGCCGCTTTCTCTGGCAAGAGCCGCCTGGAGCGTCACCGCTTGATCAATGCGACGCTGGCGAACGAACTCGCCGGCCGAGTTCATGCCCTCGCTCTGACGGCGCGCGCGCCGGACGATCCGACCTAATAATCCCGCATTGGCGGACGTTCCGGACTCTCGTCGGCCGGTTCGTCTTCTCCCGCGGCCTGCCCGGCGCCCGCCGCTTCGATTCGAGCCGCCTCCTCCGGAGTGTAGAGTCGCACATGGGAGAAAGCTTCGACGAAGGGAGCGCTCACCCAAATCCCTAAGTAGAAATACAGGCCGACCGTAAGGGCCGTGGCGCTCCTGAGCGTCGCCAGGCCGCCTCGCGAAGTCGGCGCGGGGGCCGGGGCCTTAGGGCGTCTCGAGGAGAAGATCGCCGGAACGACGCAACCGACCACGGCGATCGCCGGCGCAACGGGCCCGAGCATCGAGGCCAGAAACGCGAAGATCGCGGCGCCGAGCGTCCATCGCGCCCACCTTCCGGGCAGCACGATGTCCAGCAAACATGCCCCGTCGCTGCTTCCGAAGGGCATCAGGTTGAAGATGTTGATCCCGATCAGCATCATGAGGGCGCCCCAGGCGTAAAGACTATGATGCAGATCGGCGCTCTCCCTAAAGAGCTTGGCGGCTCCGACGCTCGTCGCACGATCCTGCGAAACGACGAAGGGAAACAGCTCGCGGATCGGCGCCACCCAGGGGATCAGCACGATCGCCATCAGGATCGAGAAGCCCACTCCCGACAGCGCGACGACGCCTGCTTCAAAGGCGTCGGCATAGGGACGAGAACCCATAGCGGCGCCGCCGAAGGGCAGAAACGCGAGGGTCACCGGCCTGTGGCCGAAGGCCAGCAACGCGAGGGCGTGCCCGACTTCATGCAGCAGGATTGCGCCGAGGAACATCAGCGGGATCGCAACGGGCGAAATGGGGCTTCGGGACGAAGACTGGAATCCTCCGAAAAAATACAGCGCGCAAAGGATGGACGACACTGCCAGGGTCGGGCTCGACAGTTGCACCAGCGGCGCCCGCGCGGCGGGCTGGCTCCGCGCCGCATCATCCAAATGACGAAGCCAGAACTTGACGCCCCTCTTCATCAAACTCATCGAAAGCAGGCCGCGCGCCTCGAATTCGACGGTGACCTTGGCCAGGGTGCTTCCCGCGCCAATGTCCCGCAACTCCTGCCATTCCGTAGCGCGGTCGCCGTGCGCAATCTCGGTTGCGCCGATCGATACATAGCTTTCGCTGTAGGCTTTCCCCGCGACGTAGCTCTCGTATTTTGCGACGACCCGCTCGAAGGGCGCCGTCGGGCGGTCCTTCGGTTGGCGCTCGAACGCGACCGTCAGGGGGCTTTCGCCGATGATCTGGCGATTGCGATAGGTGAATTTGACCGACCAATTCTGTCGGTCAGGCTCGCGCGGGTCGATCTTGCGCCAGACTTCCTCTCGAGGAGCGGCAATTTTTCGGGTGGCCGACACGCGCCGGCGCCCCAGCGGCAGCGTAAATGCGATCGTCCAGCCGATCGCGCCGATCACCGCCCCGAGGATCGGCCATGCGGCCAATGCCCAATAGAGGCTCAAGCTCCGCAAGCCGCTCGCCAAAAGCTCATTCATAGTGCGCTTCCAAAATCGTGAGGCCACCGCAGCCGCGCGTGGCAGGCCGGGCCTCGCCAATGGTTCGGCGCGTAATGCGGCGACATCGTTCCAACAGATCGAATTATCCGCGGATGAAACACAAGGAAGACTTAACGCAAGGACCCGAATCGAAGCGTCTGGCGAAATCTCCAAAAAAAACGACCGGCCGGACTTTTGGTCCGGCCGGCGATTGGTTCAGGCTAGGTCAAGCGAGCCGTTCGATCAGGGCATGTCGCCCGCGACGAACTTCGGAATGACCGGGCCGCCGACTTCCGC
>Ga0265328_10000092_pt1 | contig 45254 bp, 42 predicted proteins | sample 41624metaG_FD_202086 | JGI IMG/M metagenome (GOLD analysis project Ga0265328, IMG submission 202086) | Rhizosphere microbial communities from Carex aquatilis grown in University of Washington, Seatle, WA, United States - 4-16-24 metaG | ecosystem: Host-associated > Plants > Roots > Rhizosphere...
ATATGATCATCTACGTCGCCGTCATGCTGCTGCTGACGATTTTCAACGTCGTGGCTTTTCGAGACAAGAAGCTGCAGCGCATTCTTTACGTCGTCGCGCTCTTCATCATGTTCTGCATGACGGCGTTTCGCTGGGAGGTCGGCTGCGACTTCATGACGTACGCCCAATACGGTCGCGAGGCCATCAACAGCCTCAGTTACGAAGACGCGCTGGCTCGCCCGGAACCCGGCTATTGGCTCACCGCGGTGTCGCTCCGCGACGTCGGGTTGGGCTGGGAATACATCGACCTCATCACGGCGCTCTGTTTTTTCGGCGGTCTGCACGCCATGGCGCGCCGCGAGCCCAACCGTCTGCTGTTCATCACGCTCGCCTTCCCCGCCCTGGTGATCGGCCTTGGAATGTCGGCCGTTCGGCAAGGGCTGGCCATGGGCTTCGTCTGTTTCGCCTTCAACGCCTTCGCCGATCGCAAGCGCATACTCTACATCTTGTTGCTGTTGATCGCGGGAACCTTCCACAAGAGCGCCCTGGCCTTTTTGGCGATGGCGCCGTTTCTGTTCCCGGGAAACATAAGAGTGAAGGCCGTCATTGGCGCCGTCGCCGCCATTCCGATGGTCTATTTCATGGGCAAGACCGACGCCGCCGAATCCTACGCGAACATGTATTTGAACAGCGGACTCGAGGCCGGCGGCGGCAGATTTCGCGTCATCCCCGTCGGCCTCAGCGGCCTGTTTTTTTGGTTCGTGCTGCGCAAGGACTGGCTTGAAAAATATAAATTTGACTATGAGAGAATGCTGTTTTTCTCGGCCCTGATCATCGGCGTGCTGCCGCTCGTGTTCATCTCGTCCGTCATGGGCGACAGATTCGGTTATTACATGATGCCGCTGGCCTTCTCCATCCAAGCGCGCGCCTATACGCTGTTCAAGCCGGTGACCGCCTTCATGGTTTTCATGATCCCGCTCGCGCACTGCCTGCTGTATCTCGTCGTCTGGATCTCGCTCTCGACGCTTTTCTGGCAATGCTACGTCCCCTACAAGACGTGGTGGGACTAATGGCGCGCTTTCGTTGAAAGCGCCGGGTTGGCCGTGCGAGCCTGGAGGCTCGCCGCGCATTGGCCGCCGCGGACCGCGAACCTCCAGGCTCGCAAGCGGCGCAGCCGCTCACCCGCGCCGTCGACGTGAACGCTGCGTCGAAGCGTGACGGAGCGGCGTTAAGCGGCGACTTCGGCTTGCGAGTCTGGAAGCTTGCGGTCCAGCCCGGCGCGCCCCATTGGATCGCGAACGCCGGGCGCGCAAAACCCATCGATTCCAATGACGCGCCCCACTGGTGGGCGGCGCGCCTCCCTTCTCCTCCCGGTTCTCGAGCGATGATCAAGGTCTGCGGACTATCCCTCTATGGCGTCGCGGCGGCCAGCACGCGCTACCGGCTGGAGCAATATGTCGCTGGGCTGCGCGAGTTCGGCGTCGAACTCGACATCGTTCCGCTGCTGTCGAACGAATACATAAAACGCACTTACGCCGGGCAAAAATATCGCGTCTTGGAGATCGCGCGCGACTATGCGGCGCGGGCGGCGTTTCTCCTCGAGCAAAAGCGCTACGACCTCGCGATCGTCCAGGCGGAGCTGTTCCCGTTCCTGCCGGGGGGCTTCGAGTCGCGACTGCTGCGCATCCCTTACGTCTACGACTTCGACGACGCGTTCTTCTTGAAATATCGTTTGGAGCGGTTCAAGACCGTGTCGTTCTTCCTGAAGAACAAATTCGACCCGGTCGTCGCGCGCGCCGCCGCGGTCTTCGCCGGAAATCGCCATCTTCAAGACTACGCCCTGCAGCGAAACCCGCGCACGATTCTCCTGCCCACGGTCGTCGACACGGATCGCTACGTCCATGCGCCGCGCAAGACCGCCGGGGTTTTCACCGTCGGATGGATCGGATCGCCGACGACCTCCGTCTATCTGCGAGAACTCGCGGCGCCGCTGGCGCAATTGGGCGCCGAGGGGCCGGTCCGCTTCCTCGTCGTCGGCGGCAAGTGCGCGCCCATCGACAATGTCGAGGTGGTCAATCTGCCCTGGGAACACGCCACGGAAGTCGACGAGATCAACGGCTTCGACGTCGGCGTCATGCCCTTGTTCGACGACCCCTGGGCGCGCGGCAAATGCGCGCTGAAGCTGATACAATACATGGCCTGCGGCGTGCCGGTGGTCGCGTCGCCGGTCGGCGCCAATCTCGACGTGGCGACGCAGGACTGCGGCTTCCTCGCCGGCGACCCGGCGGCTTGGGCCGAGCGCTTGCGCGCGCTGCGGGACGACGCGGCGCTACGCTCCACGATGGGCGCCGCGGCGCTGCGGCGCGTCGAAGCGCAATACTCGCTGCGCTCAGCCCTGCCGATCATGGCGGCGACGCTCCGCTCTGCGGCGCGGCCGCGCGGATGAACGCCATCCCGCGCCGACGCCCCCAACGAAACCATCCGCGTCGCGCGCGACGCCTTCAAGGAGCATGACGCCCGTGCCGAACCACATTCCCAGCGCCTCGCCCCGGGCGATCGCGCGAGTCCTCGGCGTCCTGCTGCTCGCCGCCTTCTCCACCGTCGAACGACCGCGAGCCGAATCGGGAGGGCTCGCGCGGCCGATGGGACGGATGAATTTCTGGTTCTATTCGGCGAGAGCCGCCAGCGCCTTCGTCGATGGCGACCATCGCGGCGTGACCTCAATCACTTATGGCGGCGACCCGGATCTCCTGCTGAACGCGCGCATCCACGCCAAGGGCATGGCGATCGTCGGCGGCGTGGGCGGCATCGTCTCGCCGACGAGGATCACCATCGACGAAATATTGCGGCGCGGCGGCCCCAACCCGCAGCTCGACAAGCTCGTCAGCGAAGGCGTCGACGCGCTTTACGTCGACGAACCCGTGGGTCCGGCGCTCATGAACGAATGCGGGCCCGATTGCTACGATCCTCCGCATTATCAGGCCACCGACAAGGGCGTGAAATTCATCGTCACGGCGATGAACAGGACGGCGGATTATTTCCACGCGAAACTGCCGGGCGGCAAATTCGGAGTCTGCGTCGGCGACGGCGGCGGCATGCCTTTCCACATACTGGCCTTGCGCGCCGGTCTGCGCGAGGATTTCGCCTGTTTTGAGGAATATGGCGGCGCCCATTACCATCCCTTCGACGAATTGAAGAAGGAGTTCCCCAAGGTCAAGACGATGCTGCTCGTCTACAACACCAGGGCGCTGTGCTCGGGCAACGAGATCGACGCCTTCGACACTTGGGGCTTTTGGAACCTCGACAACTATCAGGGCTGGGTGCCGGGGCCGCGCGGCGACGCCGACTGGCTCGAAAGCGCCAAGCGTTTCGCGCGCGGCGACATGAGCGTTTGCGCGCTTCCGGTGTCGCAAGTGTTTTCCCCGCTGACCAGGGACGTGCAAAAACACGATTTCCAGGTCATGCCGCTCGACACCAACATGACGAAGCCGCCGGCTTTCACCTTGGGAAAATGCGAATATAAGGTGGTCAGCAACCACCGCGAAACCGTGCCGTGGCGCGCGCGCGAGTGCAACAAGCCCTTCCCCGTGAGCGTCGGCCCCGGCCGCGACTGCCGGGACAAGGGCCCGGCCGCCTGCTTCGTCCACGTTCGCGCCTGGACCACGAAGAACGAACTGGGCGACGCGCAATACGAGCAGTTCAGCATCGACTTTTGAACATCGCGCCGTCGCGCCAAACCGGGGAACCCTCCCGTTGAAATGTCTGCTCTTCGCCAACACCGACTGGTATCTCTATAATTTTCGCCGCGCGCTGGCGCGCGCGCTGCAAGACGCCGGTTGGGAGGTCGTGCTCGTCGCGCCGCCCGGGCCTTACGGCGAAAAGCTGCGCGACTTGGGCTTTCGCTTCGTCGCGGCGCCCATGGAGCGGCGCAGCCTCAATCCGCTGCGCGAAGTGTTGCTGCTCGCCTGGCTGTGGCGGCTGGCGCGCGCCGAAAAGCCGGACATACTGCACGGCTTCACGATCAAATGCGCGGTCTATGGCGGGCTGGCGGGCCGGCTTGCCGGTGTCGCGCGCGTCAACGCCGTCGCCGGCCTCGGCTATGTGTTCATCGGCGATTCGGTCAAGGCCCGGCTGCTGCGGCCCATCGTGCGCGCGCTGCTGCGCCTCGCGCTCGGCGGCGCGCAGGCCCGGCTTATCCTGCAAAATCCGGACGACGTGGCGCTGTTCGTCGCGGCGGGGCTCGCGCCGCGCGAGCGCATTCGCCTGATCCAAGGCTCCGGCGTCGATTGCGCGCGCTTCCAGCCGCCGACGCGGGAGCGTCCCGCCGATGCGCCGCTGCGCGTGCTGCTGGTCGGCCGAATGCTGTGGGACAAGGGCGTCGCGGAATTCGTCGCGGCGGCGCGCCTGCTGAGGGCCGAGGGAAGATCGTTGCGCTTTGTGCTCGCCGGCGCGCCCGACCCAGGAAACCCGGCCGCGATTCCGCAAGAAACGCTTGAGGATTGGCGGGATTCGGGCGTCGTCGACTGGCTCGGCCACGTCGACGACATGCCGGGCCTCCTGGCCGGCGCCGACATCGTCGTGCTGCCGAGCTATCGCGAGGGACTGCCCAAGAGCCTGATCGAGGCGGCGGCCTGCGCCCGGCCCTTGATCGCCACGGACGTGCCGGGCTGCCGCGAGGTCGTCGCGGACGGCGTCGACGGGCTGCTGGTTCCTGTGCGCGAGGCCGAACCGCTCGCCGCGGCGATCGCGCGGCTCGCCGACGATCCCGCATTGGCCCGAAGGCTCGGCGAAGCCGCGCGCGCCAAGGCGCTGCAGGCCTTCGACGAAAGCATCGTCCTGTCGCGGACGATCGCCGTCTACGACGAACTCGTCGGGCCCCGGCCTGCGAAGGATTGAACCGGGTTTCCCGGCGGGCGATCAAACCAGCGCCTCCTCCAGCCGCGCCACGATGGTGCGCAAGACTTTCAGGCGGGAATATTTCTTGTCTTTCGATTCGACCAGCGTCCACGGCGACTCCGGCGAACTGGTGCGGTCGATCATCTCGTTGGCGGCCTCTTCGTAGAGCGCCCATTTGCCGCGGTTGCGCCAATCCTCCGGCGTGATCTTGTAGCGTTTGGCGGCGCGCTTCTCGCGCTCCTCGAAACGCACAAGCTGCTCGTTTTCGTCGATCGCCAGCCAGAATTTGACGACGCAGAGCTTCGCCCGCGTCAATTGATGTTCGAAATCGTTGATCTCGCGATAGGCGCGCATCCAATCGTCGCGCGTGCAGAGGCCCTCGACCCGCTCCACCAGCACCCGGCCGTACCAGCTGCGATCGAAGATCGCCGTATCGCCGAGGCGCGGGACGTTGCGCCAGAAACGCCACAGATAGGGCCGCGCCCGCTCTTCGTCGTTCGGCGCGGCGACCCCGTGGACCCGGAAACGCCGCGGATCGAGCGCGGCCCGCACCCGCAAGATCGCGCCGCCCTTGCCGGCGGCGTCGTTGCCCTCGAACGCCAGCACCAGCCCACTGCTCGAAAAGGCCTTGGACGTCGTCAGCTCGCCGATGCGCCGTTGCAGTTCGCCCAGCTCCTTTGAATAGGCGTCGGGGTCGGCGCGTTTGGATAGGTCGAGCGCGCCGATCAGGCTGGCGCGCGGCAGGCCGCCGTCCGGCTCGGTCGGCGTCGCCGGTATCGGCGCGCGCGCGGCTTCCGCGGCGCCATTGGCCCGCTCCAAAGCTTCGAGCAGCAGTTTGGCGACCGCCACGTCGCGATAGCGCGCGTCCTCCGCCGCGACGACGCTCCACGGAGCGACGCCCGTCGAGGTTTTCTCGACGAGGGCGAAGGCGGCGCGCCGCAAGCGCCGGTGATGCTTGCCGGTTTCGATCTCGTCCCATTCGATCACCGCGGCGCGGCGCGGCGCGCCCTGCGCGGCGCGCATTTTTGCAAGGCGCCGCTCGGCGACCTCGTCCTCGACGTGCAGCCAGACTTTCACGACGACGACGCCTTCGAAACCCAGCATTTCCTCTTCGCGATTGATCTCCTCGAGACCGGCCTCGAAAGCGCCGCGCCCCATGCCGCCGATCAGCCGCTCGCGCAGCAGCCGATTGTGCCAGCCCCCCAGCACCAGGCCGATGCGGCCCTTCGCCGGCATGTCCCGCCAATAGCGCCATTCCAGCGGTCGGGCGCGCTCTTCTTCCGTCGGCGCGCCATAGGACAGCGTGTCGAGATGATGGTCGTCGAGCCATTCGTAGAGGCGGTTCAGCACGTCGCCCTTGCCGGCGGCGTCCGAGCCGCCGATCAGCAGCAGGATCGCCTTGCGCTTGCGTTCGGCCAGTTCGAATTGCGCGTCGAGCAGCTTTTCGCGCAACGGCTCCAGAAGGGCCTCGAACTCGGTCTTGCCGAGCTCATGCGGCAAGCGGACGGAATCGAACATGGGAGGCTCCCGGGCGAGACAAAACCGCATTGCGAATCTAGGCAAAATGGACGCGTTCGGATAGAGAGAACCGGACGGTCCCGTAGCTCAGCAGGATAGAGCAGCGGTTTCCTAAACCGAAGGTCGGGGGTTCGACTCCCTCCGGGACCGCCACGTAAAGTCCCAGGGTCGAAGTCCACTCGGTGTTCTTTGCCCCAATGGACGCATTTTTCGAGAGCGGCCCTGGCGATGCGGCGGGACGCAAAACCCTGGCGCTCCTGGAGCGCTTTCGACATTCAGAGAGAGAAACCATGGCCCAAAATCAACTCATCGCCGCGGCGCAGGCGAAACTCGACGACGCCCGCCGCCAGGTGCGCAGCGCCGTCGTCGATTTTTCGGTCGCCGACGAAGCCGTGCTCGAATTGAGAAGCGCCGTTCGCCGCGCCTACGACGAATTGCAGCTGATCGAGCAGAAGGCGGCGCGCAAAGGCGTTTTGGGCTTCTTCGGTCTGTAACGGCGCGTGACGCCGACGCCGTCACAGCGTCGGCGCGATCACCCGCACCCGGCGGCGGACGCCGTCCGGGCCGGTGAATTCCCGAAAGACGCTCGGCTCCGGCGCGCCGACGCTCACTGCGCTCGGCGCGCTCTCGGCCGGCGGAACCGTCGTCGCCGTCTGCAGCGGCGGCGCGTCGCGGCGGGTCGAGCGGTTTTTCGGGTCGCGCCGGCTGACGGCCCCTGCGGGGATGGGCCGCGACAGCCGCTCCGCCTCTTCCGCCGTCACCATTTGATCGTGGCCGTTCGACTCGGCGAGAAGCCGCTCGGCCTCTTCGAGAGATTCGGCCCAGCTTTTTCCCGGCGGCAGGCATCCGCATCCGGCGATGCGCTGCTTTTGAAATTTCAGCGCATTGGGATGGTCGGCGTAGCTTTCTCCGTCCATCGAGACCGCGGTGTCCACGTCGCGCCAGGGCGATTTGGTGTAGAGTCGCGCTTCGGTGTTGGGGCAGAGCGCGCGACACAGATCGTTGAGGTGCTCCAAGTCCGAACTGCGCGCCGAATAGGTCACCGGAAAGAAACCGCCGTCGCATTGGCGCACGCAAATGGCCTCGGAGCCGCCGCGCGGCTTCTCCTCCGGGCGCTCTTCGGCAAAGTCGCCGTTCGGGCGGAATTCGTCGAAGGGATCCCGCACGTCCTCGCGCGAGGGGGCAGGCGGGGGCGGCGCGCGCTCCCGGCGCGCCGGCTCGTTGGAGCCGAAAAGCTCCTCCAAAATGTTCTTTTCTTGCGGCGGCGGCGGCCGGTCGCGGCATTCGGCGTCGTAGCGGGCGAGGAGCGCCGCTCTATTGCCGCCGCCGCCTTCGCTTTGCTGAAGATTGGCGAGATTGGCGCTCATCTGCGCGATTCGCGCCTGCAACTGCCCGCATTGCGGCGGGGGCGCTTCGCCGAAAATCAAGAATTGCTGGCGATCGCAGCCGATGCCGCGCGCATAGGCCGCCGCGCGGTTCAACTCGGCGCGCTGCTTCGCCGCGGCGGCGCGAAAACGACCGCCGCCGCCGTCGCCGGCCCGGGCGATCTGCGCCTTGAGGCTGGAGCAATAAGGGCTCTCGCCGCGCGCCTGCGCCGGCTGCGCGCCCGGCCAAAGGCCGATCAGCACAAGGCAAAGCATGGCCGCTACGCGCGATGCGCGAAGGGCGAGGAAGTTCGCGCAAGTTCGGTTTCTCGACATCGTCCTCCGCGCCGTTCCTGGCCAGGATTAACCAAACTATCGGGCGTTTCGAAGACCCGATCGATCCGCCGCCTTACGAGGAAGCTGCGCGCAACGGCTTCGGCGCCACATTGTGCAGCCTCTGGTCGGCCGAATCGAAGAAGCGCCGCAAATTGCGCGCCGCCTGCCGGATGCGCTGCTCGTTCTCGACGAGCGCGAGACGCAGGAAGCCCTCGCCATGCTCGCCAAAGCCGATGCCGGGCGCCACCGCGAGGTCGGCCTTTTCGATCAGCAGGCTGGAGAAATCGAGGCTCGTCAGCCCGGCGAAGCGCTCGGGGATGGGCGCCCAGGCGAACATCGACGCCGTCGGCGCCGGGATCGGCCAGCCGGCTTGCGCGAAACTCTCGACCATCACGTCGCGCCGGCGCTTATAGGTGGCGCGCATCTCGGCGATGCAGTCGTCGGGCCCGTTGAGCGCCGCGGCGGCGGCCACCTGGATCGGCGTGAAGGCGCCATAGTCGAGATAGCTCTTCACCCGCGCCAGCGCCGCGCACAGCCGCTCGTTGCCGACGGCGAAGCCGATGCGCCAGCCCGCCATCGAATAGGTCTTCGACATGGAGGTGAACTCCACCGTCACGTCCATCGCGCCCGGAACCTGCAGCACCGAAGGCGGCGGCGCGCCGTCGAAATAGACCTCGGCGTATGCGAGGTCCGACAGGATGAAAATCTCGTGCTTTTTCGCGAAGGCGACGAGGTCCTGGTAAAAATCGAGCGAGGCGACCGTGGCGGTGGGGTTGGCCGGATAGCAGACGACGACGCCGATCGGCTTGGGAATGGAATGTTTGACGGCGCGCTCCAGCGCCGTGAAGAACTCCGGCGTCGGATCCGACGGCACGGAACGCACGACGCCGCCCGCCATCAGAAAACCGAAGGCGTGAATCGGATAGGAAGGGTTGGGCGCCAGGATCACGTCGCCGGGCGCGGTGATCGCCTGCGCCATGTTGGCGAAGCCTTCCTTCGAGCCGAGCGTCGCGACGACCTGCGTGTCCGGATCGAGCGAAACGCCGAAGCGGCGGCGATAGTAATTGGCTTGCGCGCGCCGCAGGCCGGGAATGCCTTTCGAGGCCGAATAACGGTCGGTGCGGGGGCGTCCCGCCGTTTCGACGAGCTTCTCGACGACATGGCGCGGCGCCGGCAGATCGGGGTTGCCCATGCCGAGATCGACGATGTCGGCGCCCCCGGCGCGCGCCTTCGCCTTCAGGCGATTGACTTGCTCGAAGACGTAGGGCGGCAGACGTTGGATGCGATAAAAATCCGACATTTCGTTCCAGCGGGGTTGGCGGTCGATTCGTCCGCGGTTCTAGCACCTCAGAAACACTTCGGCAGCCTCCGGCGGCCGGCGGCCTCGCGTCGGCCCTATTGGACGGGCGTTTTCGAAGCGCGGCCGGCGGGCTGATCGGTCGCGCCGACCCGCGCGGCGCGGCTCCGGCTGTTCGATTTCGCGCCTTCGAGCGAATGGGCGATTTTGTCCAGATCCTTGGCGCTCTTGCGATGGTTCGCCCTGTCGGCCGGCGCCAAGGGCTGGTAGTCCAGCCGCTCGATGTCCGGCCGCGCCTGCTCGACGAAGTCGGCGGCGGGCGGGATGCTCGGCTGATAGCCGACCGCTCTCGCCGCTTCTCCGATGATCTCCCCCGGCGTTTGCGCTTGCGCGGGCGCCATGACGAAAAGCGACAGGAGACAGGCCAGCAAGACCCCGCCAAGCTCCAGTCCGGCCGGTGCGACCGCGCGCGGCGACGCCCAAGCCGCGCGACGGCAGGCTTGCTTTACACGCGACCTTCGTCGAAAAATGCTCTGCCTCTTTGCCGACATGTTACTACCGCACCTAGCTTCTCGTGAGCCCCTGCGCCGACCGTTCGGCGACCGGAACGAAGGACGGAACCGAAAATGACTTCAGATCGCGACCTTGACCAAGCGCCCGTCAGCGCCAAGGCGCGAGCCGAGACGCCCGCCGGCGGCCCTGCCCAGGTCGTCCTGGCCGCCGCCTCGTCCGGAATTGGACGCAAAAAGGCGGGCGATAATAAGACCAAGACGCTCCGCGCCGCCAAATCCCGCGCCAAACACGCGAACCGAGCCGCGGCGGAGCCGGTCCCCGCCGCCGCGCCGCCGCGCGAACCGGCGCCGGCGCCCGCCGCGCCCAAAGCGGTCGAGGTCGCGCCCGCAGCGTCCAAAGCGCTTCAAGTCGCCCCCGCCCCAAGAAGCGAGTTCGAGGAGGCGGCGGAGAATTTCGCCAAGCTCGTCGATCGGGGACGCCGCGTGATGAGCGCCGCGATGAGCGCGCCGGACGCCAGCGACAATCAGAGCGAACTCGCGGTGAACGTCGCCGACGCCACCAAGACGATCGGCCGAGTCGCCGAATATTGGCTGGCGCAGCCGGAAAAATCCGCCAAGGCGCAGGCGCAGCTCTACAATGGCCTCGCCGACATCTGGACGCAGACGCTGCGCCGCTTTTCCGGCGAGGAGACGGCGCCGGTGGTGCCGCAGGACCCCTCGGACAAGCGCTTTTCCGCGCCCGAATGGAGCGCCAACCCCTTCTTCGACTTTCTGCGCCAGTCCTACATGCACACGACGCATTGGGCGAGCGACATGGTGGAGCGCGCCGAGGGGATCGATCCGCAGACCCGCGCCCGCGCCGCCTTTTACACGCGGCTGATCTCCAGCGCCGCCTCGCCGTCGAATTTCGTCGCGACCAATCCGGAACTGCTGCGCGCCACGCTGGCGGCGCGCGGCGCCAATCTCGTCCGCGGCCTCGAAATGCTCGCCGAGGATCTCTCGGCCGGCGGCGGCACGCTGAAAATCCGCCAGACCGATCAGACCAAATTCGAACTCGGCGTCGACATGGCGACGACGCCCGGCAAGGTCGTCTTCCGCAACGAGGTGATGGAGCTCATCCAATACACGCCGACGACGCCGGAGGTCTACGCCCGCCCGCTGCTGCTCGTGCCGCCGTGGATCAACAAATTCTACGTGCTCGATCTCAACGAGGAGAAGAGCTTCGTGCGCTGGGCGACGGCGCAGGGGCTCACCGTCTTCATCGTCTCCTGGGTCAATCCAGACGAGACCCAGGGCGATCTCGGTTTCGACGAATATATGAAATTCGGCGTGCTGGCGGCGCTCGACGCGGTCGAAAAGGCGACCGGCGAATCGCGGATCGCCGCCGCCGGCTATTGCGTCGGCGGCACGCTGCTCGCCGCGACGCTCGCCTATATGGCGGAAAAGGGCGACACGCGGGTCGACAGCGTCACCTTCTTCGCGACGCAGGTCGATTTCTCCGACGCCGGCGACATGCAGATTTTCGTGGACGAAGCCAAGCTCGCGGCGCTCGAGGAGGCGATGGCCAAGACCGGCTATCTCGAAGGCGTGAAGATGGCGAACACCTTCAACATGCTGCGCCCCAACGAACTCGTCTGGACCTACATCGTCAACAATTATTTGAAGGGCGAGACGCCGTCGGCTTTCGATCTGCTCGCCTGGAACGCGGATTCGACGCGCATTCCGCGCGCCAACCACTCTTTCTACCTGCGCAGCTGCTATTTGGAGAACAGGCTGACGCGCGGCGAAATGGTGATCGGCGGCGTCAAGCTCGATCTGAAGAAGGTGACGATCCCGATCTATTCGATCGCCGCCAAGGAAGACCACATCGCGCCGGCGCGCTCTGTGTTCATCGGCGCGAAATTTTTCGGCGGGCCGGTCAAATATGTGCTCGGCGGCGCCGGGCACATCGCCGGCATCGTCAATCCGCCGGAGAAGCACAAATATCAATATTGGCTGGGCGGTCCGCCGAAGGGAAACTACGAGGATTGGGTCAAGAAGGCCGAGGAGGTCAAGGGCTCCTGGTGGCCGCATTGGATCGACTGGCTGACGGCGCAGGCGCCGAAGAAAGTCCCGGCGCGCCAGCCCGGCGCCGGCAAGCTGAAGGCCATTTGCGACGCGCCGGGGGAGTATGTGCGGGTCAAGGCGTGACGGGCGCGGGGCGGGCTGGATTTATGCCCAGCCTGGGAGGAGGGACGTGAGAACGGCACGGGTCGCTGCAGCAGCCCCGATTTGAGTGTCGGGGAACGCTCATCATGGAACGCGAGAAGCGATTGGCACGCACGTCCAAGCAATCCAATCCCTTCAAGCACGCCTCCGCTATTCGGTGGGCAGCAATTTCTTTAGCTCCCCCAGCCGAGATGTATTGATTAAGTTTTTTATTTCCCTCCGCTTTGGCTCAGAAAAAAGACGTCCAATCGTAGAGTTTATATCCCTAGAATCAATACTTGAATTTCGCGAGTCTATGGCCAGTTCTATTTCAGAATGCGGCTCGTAATCAGGTATTAATATTAGGCCAACTCCCAATTTCAAACACTCCCTTTCGATATTTCTTCTTTTAATATTCGTTACGTCAAATATCGCGTCTACATCGTTGTGCGGGACGATTACGAGGTACGTCAACTGTGCTACACGTTGATGCGCTGCCGCCTCGGCCACTGCATCGGTATCAATCACATCACTCCGCTTAATTTCGTATGATCGAAGAATAAACTCATCTTGTGCAATATACTCAAATCTCTGCACTGTTATTGCCAGAATATCAGGCCGAGACCATTTTCCGCCTGTTGCCTTCCGCCCTTGGTGCGCCGTCTCTTCGACGACCGCATCATTGAAATCTTGCTTGAGTTGATTTTCAATTTTATTGACAACATATGGATAATGGTCTTTTTCTGAATCCAAAATAATAGCTTCATCTGTTTCTCTATCCTCTTCAGAGGAGCCGTCTTCTGGAAGATAAACAGACCCTCCTCTTCCGCGGCCAATCTCTACAAGTCCTTCTTCGATTAAAAGCTTGCGAACCCTAATGTACTTTTCATCTGACCATTTTAGGCTCTCCCGAAGAGTTTTATTTCCAGCACTTCCTTCATGTTCGCGGAGCCTTTTCAGAAAATATTCGGTGTCTTTAGTTCTCGGCATAATTAGCCCCCCGATATGAGTGACAGAGCGCCTAAAGACGCGCAATCATTCACCCCCACAAATAATGGCCTCGGCCAATCTCCGCAAGCGTTTCCTCGCCATGATCGCGGCGCTTGATCGCTACTTTTTTCTGGTACGCCTTGAGCTTCGGCGGCCGTCCCATCTGCACGCCGCGCGCCTTGGCGCGTTCGCGGCCTTCGGTCGTGCGGGCGCCTATCAGGTCGCGCTCGAACTCGGCAAGCCCGCCAAAAACTGTGAGCATCCAGCGCCCGTGCGCGGCCGTCGTATCCGCCCATGCGTCAGCAAGGGAACCGAATCCCGCGCCCTTGTCGGCGATCTGCGCCAGCGTGTTCAAAAGGTCGCGGGTCGAACACGCCAGCCGGTCAAGGCGCGTCGCCGTCAGCACGTCGCCTTTCTCAAGCTGCTCGATCGCGCGGCGCAACTGCGCGCGGTCGGCCCGGGCGTCGCTCGCCGTCTCGCGATACACTTTCTCGACTCCATCGGCGCGCAACTGCTTCACTTGCGCATCGACGCTCTGGCCGTCGGTTGAGACTCGCGCATAGCCGTAAATCATCGCTGCTTCATTCCGTGCGATAGACGATTTTCAATTTCTGGTCTCTGGCGGAAGCAGCAATCCGTTGGGCGAGCTGGTCGTAAAAGGAAGGCGGCAAAAAGCCGTAAGCGAAGCGCTCCGGTTCATCGCGCGATATGGAGCGAAGGTCGGGTCCCGGCCAGACGATACGATTGACCTCGTTGACGATTACCCATGAGCGCGCATCGTCGAGTCCGAGACGCCTCTTGGTGATCCAAGGAATTTCAAGCGCATTCTCTGGATGTTGGGGCGGGGAATGGGTGATCGGGGCGACGGTGACGAGGGTTACGCCACTGGCGCGCTTGGCCGTCATGACCACGGCGCATGGCCGATCTTTCGCCCCCCTCCTCCCGGCCTTCGCTCTCCTCCGATCGCCAGAGATACGTGTAGCAAACAACAAGACCAGCTTCAGGGGACGGAAGAGACCCGCAACGGCCTATCTCAATTCATTGTCGAGATGCCGGTGCCGGGCGTCCATCTTGGTCGTGGCGATCGCCTCGATTTCGTCGTCGCTCAACTCGCGAACCCAAAGCGCCTCGCGGGTCGGCTCGCCACAACTGGCCTCTTCCGCCGCGCGTTCCGCGATGCGCGCGGCGATCAGCTGGCGCGCGGCCTCCTCAATCGAGGCGAAGACCCCAGCTGCGACATGGGCTTGAATCCAAGCCTCTATTTATGGCGTGAGTGTAATCGGCATGTGTCCTCATACCACAACGCGCCCCTGTTTTGACAGGGAAAAGGCAGGTCACTGACGCACGTCATTTCCGCACGAGAAAAGGAGTTTTGAATCAAGGGGCTGGGCTTGGCGCAATAGTCTCGATTTCTGCAACCGAACCGCTTCCGCTCCACTGTCGCCTTCGGGTCGAAATCACAAATCCAACCCGAGGCGCCAACCGGGCGCCTCGATCATCGAGAGGCGTCGCGCCGCGTCGCGACCAGCGCCACCCCTGCGACGAGGCCGAAGGCGAAGCCCGAGAGATGACCGGCCATGCTGCTCATCGGCAAGACGAAATCGGCCCCGATCTGCAGCAGGATCACGAGGCCCAGCGCCCAGACCCTGAGCACGTCGAGCCGAATGCCTTCCGCGCGCCAATCGCGGAAGCGCAGCACGCAGACGACGCCGAAGAGAGCGAATATGGCGCCGGACGCGCCGACGTAGATTCCGTAGCGCGCATGTTCTCCCGACATCGTCGCGAGCACGAAGGCCGACGACGCCAGCGCGCCGAGGACATAGACGAGGAAGGCGCGCGCCGAGCCGAGCACGGCTTCGACGTCGCGGCAGACGATGCTCAGCATCAGCATGTTCAGGCCAAAATGCAGCGCACCGAAATGCAGGAAGGCGGCGGTGAGCAGCCGCCAATATTCGTGGCCCTGGAGCGCCAAAGGGGCCGCCAGCGCGCCCAGCGAGACCAGCGTGTCGAGGTCTTCGGCGCCGCCGGCGTAAATCTCGACGGCGAACATTGCCGCATTCGCGGCGACGAGCGCGAAAGTGGCGCGCAGGCGTCGCCAATCGCGCGCGCGCCGGCCGTTCTCGACCTCCACGCGCCGCGCGACGCCGTCCACCGTGGCGCGCGCGTCCGGCGCGAGGCGCGGCGGGGCGGCCCATTCTTCCTCCAGACGCTGGCGCGCGGCGGGAGCCGCCTGCGCATTCGCGTCCCCGGCGGCGATGCGCTCCAGCTGGCGTCTGGCGTCCTCCACGTCGCCCGCATATTGGCGGGCGACGGCGCGCCAATAGGCGGCGGCGCCGGCCTCGAGCCGCAACGTCCTCGACAGCAGCAGGTCCACCGTCTCCGGGCGTCCGCCGAAAGCCAGGACGAAGAGCCAGGCCGTGGTGGTCTGGTCGATCGGGATCCGTTTCTTGATTTGCGCGTAAGCGCGCATCAACTCGTCGATGCGGTTTTGTTCGCCGAGCGCGCGCAGCACGTAAATATTGGGGCCGAGCGGCGAGTCGGCGCGCGCGCTGAATTCGAGCAATGCGCTCCAGTCGCGGCGCTCCACGAGGCGGCGCGCTTCCAGGAAGGCCGCCTCGCGCGGCGGCGCGTCCCGCTCGACCGCCCGGAGCGCCGCGCCGCGCGCTCCAGGATCGTCGATGGCGTTGGCCCGCGCCAAGGCCGCCGAGCGCCGGGCGTTGACGGAAGGGTGCAGCCAGGCGGCCCAACGCGCATAGCGCGCCGCAGCGTCCCGGCGGCCCAGTCGCATGGCGCGCGCATGGAGAATCGACAGAAGCGTCGGCGCGGCGACCAGCGGCAAGAACGGCAGCGCGACGAGGAAGCCGGAAATCTCCGGACTGCGCAGCAATGCCAAGACGCCGACGGCGATCACGAACAAATTGACGAGCAGGAAGGACCAGGACGCATTCGGACGGTTGAACAGCGTCGCCAGCGCCAGGACCGCGGAAAAGGCCATCATGTTGATCGCGAGCACCGATTGCACGTCCATGTCGCCCGGCTCTCCCCGTTGTTCCGCGCTCCGCCGCCCCGTCGCCGGCCCGCCATGATGGCACGGGCGCGCCCGCTTGTCCGCCGCGGGACCCGCCCGGAGACGATTTCGCCTGGACGCGAACCGCGCTACATGCTGGCGCGGGCGCCGAGCAAGCGCCGCCGAACCGCGAGTTCCGCCAAGATGAATCGACGCCCCTCCGCCAAGAACCAACGCCTCGTGCTGCTCGGCCGCTTCGGAGCGCCGCATGGCGTGCGCGGCGAAATCCGTCTGCAGAGCTTTACCGCCGACCCGGGCGCCATCGCCGGCTACGGTCCGCTGCTGGACGAGAGCGGAACGCGAAGTTTCAACCTCGTCGGCGCGCGCCCGCAGGGCAAGGATATGTTCGTCGTGCGGATCGAAGGCGTCGGCGACCGCGACGCCGCGCAAAAGCTCACCGGCGTCGCACTTTTTCTGCCGCGCGAAAAACTGCCCGAACCGGACGAGAACGAATTCTACCTCGCCGATCTCGTCGGCTTGCGCGCCGAGACGGAGGAAGGCGCGCCGCTCGGCCAGGTGATCGCGCTGCGCAATTTCGGCGCCGGCGACATTCTGGAGGTGCGGCCGCCGACGGGCGGCGAGAGCGTCTATTATCCCTTCACCAAGGCCGTGGTTCCCATCGTCGACATCGCCGGCGGCCGCCTGGTCGTCGCGCCGCCGGAGGAAATCGAGGGCGAAGCGCCCGGCGAGGGCGCGTAGTCGACGTCATCGACTTCGCCGATATCCATTTGCGAGCCTGGAGGCTCGCGGTCCAGTGCGGCCTTGGACCGGGAGCCTCCAGGCTCGCCTCTTTAATGATCCCGTCATTTCGACCGGCGCCCCCGGCGGCGCTTCGCTCTGCACGAAATCTGCAAAAATCTCCTGGAATTTTAGCGCTTGGCTCGCAACGCGCTGCACTTTGCCGCGGCAGTGTCGCCGCATGGAATCTCCGCCTCCCGATTCTCCCTCGCCCCGCCTGCCCTATCGCCTGCTGCGCGACGGCTGGTGGCTCGAAACGCTCGCGGCGCCGCCCGCGCGGCCTTGCGCGGTCGTCATCCCCTTCCCCGCAAGGCGCGCGCGAAAGCCCGCGCCGTCCAATCTGCTTCCCTTCCCCGACAAGAGGAAAAAACCATGACCGCGACGATCTTTTCACGCCGCGCCGGACTCGATCCGGCGCTTTGGCTCGCGCTACGATCGGGCCTCGCCGTCGCTTTCGCGCTCGCCGCCGATGCGCTGTTCTTCACGCCGGGGGTCGGGCTGTCGCTGCCGGTCTTTCTCGCGGCGCTGGCCGTTGCGGCCGGCGCGCTCAACCGGCCGCGCGCGGAAAGGCCGGCGCGTCTCGCCGCGCTGGCTTTCTTCGCCCTCAATCTCCTGGCGCTGATCGAAGAGGTCGGTCCTCTGTCCTTCGCGCTGGCGATTTTCGGAACCGCGGCGGCGGCGCTCGTCGTCGCCACGGGCGAAACCCGGCGCTGGCGCGACATCGCTCCAAAAGCAGCGCTGCTGCCCTTGCTCGGCGGTCTGCGCCTCGTCGGCGACGTTTGGCGCGCTTTGCGTCTCGCGCGCAAACGCAACAGGACGATCCGCTTCGTCACGGCGCCGCTGAGCTGGATCATGCCGGCGCTGCTCGTCGGCGTGTTTCTTTTCATGTTTGCGCAGGCCAATCCGCTGATCGACGCTTGGCTGGCCAAAATCGATTTGCGCTTGCTCCTGGAAATCTTGAAGGACGGGCATCCGCCGTTCTGGATCGCCGTCGCCGCCGCCGTCTGGCCGATGCTGCATCTGCCCGCGCTGCGCCCGCGCCCCGTCGCCGCTTTCGCCGCGCGCCCGGCGTCGCGGCGCATCGCCGACGACGATCTCTTCGGCGCGACCGCTTTCCTGCGCAGCCTCTTCGCGTTGAACGCGCTTTTCGCGCTGCAAAGCGGGCTCGATCTCGCCTATCTTTGGGGCGGGCTCGCGCTGCCGGGCGGCATGAGTTACGCCGAATACGCGCATCGCGGCGCCTATCCGCTCGTCGCCACGGCTTTGCTCGCCGCAGTCATCGTGCTGGCGGCGATGCGGCCCGGCGGCCCGGCGGAGCGCAAGCCGCTGGTGCGTCCCTTGGTGCTCGCCTTCGTGGCGCAAAACATTCTGCTGACGCTGTCGTCGCTGTTGCGCCTCGACCTCTATGTCGAAGCCTACGGCCTCACGCAATGGCGCCTCGCGGCCTTCGTCTGGTTCGCGCTGGTGGCGGCTGGTCTGGCAATGATCGTCGCGCAGATCGTGCTGGGCAAGTCGCTTTCCTGGCTGCTCGCCTGCAACGCGTCCGCGCTCGCCGCGACGCTGTATCTCTGCTGCTTCCTGAATTTTCCGGCCATCGTCGCGGATTATGACGTCGACCATAGTTTCGAGGCGCGCGGTCGCGGCCCCCATTTGGACCTTTGCTATCTGCAAGGCCTCGGGCCGGGCGCCCTGCCGGCGCTCGACCGCATCGGCGATTTCTCCGACACGCCGGAATTTCGAGGACGGCTCGCGCAGCTCGAAAAGGACATGGCCGACTGGCGCAGCTGGAGTTTTAGAGGCTGGCGTTTGCAACGCTATCTCGCAGCCCACCCGAGCCGCGAAGCGCTCCCGCCGCAGGCCGCATGCGGTCGCGACTGACTCGACGGGAGGAGATCATGAACGTTCACACGCAATTTGGCGGAAAGCTTTTCGCCGTCGTCGCCTTCGCCGCCGGAGCGCTGGCCGTCGTCTGGCTCCTGCCGTTCCTCGTGCTGCTCCCCTTCGTCACCGTGGACCTGGCGAAGGGCTACGCGTTCGGCGCGGTGTGGGTCATCATGGGAACCTTTCAGCCAAGTCTCGGCGCCGCCTTTCTCAGCGGCGCGCTTTACGCGGCGTTCGCAGCGCGGCGTCGACCGCCCGGCTATGGGATCGCGCTGCCGGCGAGCCTCGCCGCAATCGGTCTTTGCGCGGCCGGCTGGGCTCTGACGGAGTCGACCGAATATCTCGAATACATGGAAGCGATGGAGGAGCCGACCTACCGAAAATTCTGGACGCTGTATTTCCTCGCGACCAGCCCGCTGCAAGCCTATGTCGCGGAACGTTGGTCGAGACGATGGCTCGCGCCGGCTGCGTCCGCGAAGCTCGAAGCCCTACCGCCAGTTTCCTCGCAACGGAACGCCCCGGAGGTTTGATCATGCACGACGCGTCTTTCGCCGACGAACTTCTCGCGGCCGGCGCCTTCGCCGTCGCCGCGGCGTCGCCGCTCTCGCGCCCATGATTCCAATGTTCGTCATCTTCGTCTTCCTGCTCTTCCCGCGAGGCCGTCATTATGATCGCCTCGCCGCCGCCAAGGCGACATGCGGAAATAAATGCGGCAATCTCGCCGCGTCGTCCCCTCTCCCCCGCTTACCTGCGCGGTCACGCAAGTTCCGTGGTTGGAAATCGCGGCGCCCCTCATCCGACCCTCGCTAACGCGAGGGCCACCTTCTCCCACGAGTGGGAGAAGGATGCGCGCCCAGGGATTCGACTTTAATATCATTCTGTTACAGAAATAGAAAAAGCACGGGCGCGTCCCTTCTCCCACTTGAGGGAGAAGGTGGCCTCGCGAAGCGAGGTCGGATGGGCCGTTGCGATTCCCTGCAACGCCGCCTATTCGCGCGCCCTCCCAGACGTTGCATGCAGCAGACCAGCAAGCAGGAAGAGGAATCCGAGCTGGCGCTATTCGCTTTCCGCGTGCGGCCGAAGCCAGTAAAGCTCGATTGCGCGACACTCCGCGCTCCAATCCGACGGGCCCCGCATGCCGCATCGCATCCTCGTCGTCGACGACGATCCGCACATTCGCGAAGTCATCGGCTTCGCGCTGGAAAAAGCCGGCATGCGGGTAACGTCCGCCAAGGACGGCGGCGAGGCGCTGGCGCTTTTCGCGCGAGAAGCGCCGGACCTCGTCGTGCTCGACGTCGGCATGCCGGAGATCGACGGGCTGGAGGTGTGCCGGCGCATCCGCAAGACCAGCGAGACGCCGATCCTGTTTCTCTCGGCGCGCGACGAGGAGATCGACCGAATCATCGGGCTGGAGATCGGCGGCGACGACTATGTGACGAAGCCTTTCAGCCCGCGCGAACTCGTCGCCCGCGTCAACGCCATTTTGAAGCGCGCGCATGGCTCCGCGCGTGGCGAGGAGGAGGCGAAGAGCCTGGCGCAGGGCGCATTGAAGATGGCGCTCGCCGAACATCGCGCCACGCTCGGCGACGACGAACTGGCGCTGACCGCGATCGAGTTCGAGATCTTGAAAACTTTTCTCGCCCGCCCCCGCCAAGTCTTCACGCGCGAGCAGATTTTGGACGCGGCCTATGGCGGCGCCATTCACGTTTCCGACCGCACCATCGACAGCCACATCCGCAACATCCGCGCCAAATGCGCGGCGGCGGGATGCACCGGCGCCGTCGAGACCGTTCACGGCGTCGGCTTCAAACTCGGGCGCTGCGAGATCGAGTCATGACGCAGGCGCCGCGGGTCAAGCGCAAATGGCGCCCGCGCCTCGGCCTCGTGGTCTTCGCCGCCTTCGGCGCGGTGCTGGCGCTGCCGCTGGCCGGCGTGTTCTTCTTTCGCATCTACGAAAATCAGCTGGTCCGCGAGACGGAGAGCGAACTCATCGCGCAAAGCGCCATGCTCGCCGCGGTCTTTGCGCACGAATTGGACGCATCCCCGCCGCCGGACGCGGAACTCGGCGCCCCGGCCCCGCCGAGCGAGAACAAGGACGAGCCCTATGCGCCCATCGCGCCAAAACTCGACCTCGCCGGCGACGCCGTGCTGCCGCGCCGACCCGATGCCGAAGCGGCGCCGGCGCCGGCCGCGCCGGGTTACGTCGCGCTCGGCGCGCGGCTGACGCCGATCATGACGCAAACGCAGCGCACGACGCTCGCCGGCTTTCGCCTTCTCGATCCAAGGGGCGTCGTGATCGGCGGGCGCGAGGAGACGGGCCTTTCCCTCGCGCATCTGCCGGAGGTCGCGCAGGCCTTGCAGGGGCGCTTCGCCAGCGTCATGCGCCTGCGCATCTCCAAGCACGAAGCGCCGCCGCTCTATTCGGTCAGCCGCGGCACCGGACTGCGCCTCTTCGTCGCCGATCCCGTCATTTGGCGCGGGCGCGTCGCCGGCGTCGTCTATGTCTCGCGCACGCCGAGCAACGTGTTCAAACATCTCTACGAGGAGCGCGGCAAGGTCGTCGTCGCCAGCCTCGCCGTCGCGCTGCTCGCCGCCGGCGTCGGCTATCTCTTCCATCGCACGCTCACCCGTCCGGTGCGGGAATTGATCGCCCGCACCGGCGCCATCGCGCGAGGCGACCGCGGGGCGCTGCGGCCCTTGGCGCATCACGGCACGGAGGAGTTCGCGCAGCTCTCGCAGGCTTTCCTCGACATGGCAGCGGGTCTCGCGCATCGCTCGGACTATGTCGCGACTTTCGCCGCGCATGTCTCGCATGAACTCAAATCGCCGCTGACCTCGATCAAGGGCGCGGCGGAACTCTTGCGCGACGACGTGGGCGGCGTGGAGCCGATGGCCGACGAAACGAAGCGGCGCTTTCTCGACAACATCGCCCATGACGCCGAGCGACTGACGCTTCTCGTCAACCGGCTGCGCGAGATTGCGCGCGCCGAGCAGTCGCCGGTCGGCGGGCAAACCACGCTGGCCGCGATCGTGGCGGGATTGAAGGCGGAGTTTCCCTCGCTCCAAATCCGCTGCGCCGGCGCGGCGGACCTCGTGCTTGGCGTCCGCGAAGAAAGCGCCCGCATCCTCTTCGCGCATCTCGCCGACAACGCGTTGCGCCACGGCGCGACGCGGCTCGACATCGACGCCTCGAGCGACGTCGACACGGCGCGCATCGTGCTGCGCGACGACGGCGCCGGCGTCTCGCCGGCCAATCGCGCCCGCATCTTCGAGCATTTCTTCACGACGCGGCGCGAGAGCGGCGGAACCGGCATGGGCCTGCCGATCGTGCGCGCCATGCTGCGCGCGCAGGGCGGCGACATCGCCTTGCTCGACTCGGAAAAGGGCGCGGCGTTCATGCTGAGTTTCCCGCGTGCGGGAAAATTGGCGCGATAGGCGCCCGTTGCGCTATGCTGGAGCGCCCCCAGACACGCGAACCCAGCCATGATCCAGGTCACGCCCCGCATCGCCATCGACGAAAGCGAAATCAGCGAGGATTTCGAGCGCGCCTCCGGCGCGGGCGGTCAGAACGTCAACAAGGTCGAGACCGCCGTGCGGCTGCGCTTCAATGTCGCCGCCTCGCCCAATCTGCCGCCGCCGGTGCGTTCGCGCCTGGCGACGCTCGGCGGGCGACGCATGACCAAGGACGGCGTGCTGGTGATCTGGGCGCAGCGCCACCGCACGCAGGAGCGCAACCGCGCCGACGCGCTGGAGCGGCTGCTGGAGCTGATTCGCGAAGCGGCGAAACCCCCGCCGCCGCCGCGCCGCCCGACCAAGCCGACGCTGGGCTCGAAACTGCGCCGGCTGGACGGGAAGAAGCTGCGCGCCGGGGTGAAGACGCTGCGGGGGAAGCCGGAGTTGGGGTGAGGCGGGGGAGAAATACGGCGTTGGTAGCGACGACGTTGAACGCGCCGACCGTGCGTTGTTTGGCGTTAAGAGCAACAGCCTTTGTTATCGTAGACTTGGCAGGCCGCTCCAGATCCAACAACAATAAACAAGGGAGTTAAGCCGCCTCTCTTATAGCTACCTCCACTTATCAACATCCTCATTTGTTAACGATCTGAAGGCGGCAACATCGCATATATGGAACAAGTGCAAGGCGCGCTTGTTGTCAAACGCTTTTTTAATCGATTTTCCAGATACGCCATCAACCTCTCGATGGCATTTGTCTCCCGTATCCGACACCGTAGGCTTTATATCATATCCAGTCGGCAACTCCTCCTCTTCTATGATGTAGAAGACAGGAGGAACGCCAGACAATACGCTATAATATACTTCTATGTGCCTGCATATCGAGCCGCTCGTTGCCTCGGCGCACGCCCTTTCGAAGACGGACATCCCGCTATCGGAAGACTTCTTGAACACCAAGTCATTGAACTTTCCACGCTCAAAATCGAAGTTTTTGGGGTGGACCGGACGGATGTATTGCATATTTTCCCTACCAGCGATCTAACGGCAGCGCGCGCTTCTAAAATGCTCCCGAATTCTTCAAAATAAACGGCCTTATCTCCTTCTTCATGGGCAACAGAAGCGGTCATATTCGGCTCGATTATGACTCCAATATAATCACTCCCCTTGTAGGCGCACAACAACACTTCACCGTCTTGGCCGGCAAACGCATTTGTCCTCGTGATCCCAAGGGATACTATGAGATAATACATGTCCTCAGTTTTAATGAGGACATTCTGAGCGATAGGGCCCCCTTTCCCGTAATGCCAACCATGAGGCAAATCTGCGAACCCCTTGAGTTTTTCAAGTGTCCTCGACTCTGCCGGCGTGTAGTTTGACTTTGACCAACTCATGTTCATTTTCGTTCAACTTCGCTTTTGGCGTCGGATGCAGATGCATCGCTTTCTTCTACGTTGAAGACCCGCTCAAGATCCGTGGTTGTAAGCATCTCTCGCCCAGTCTTTTCCTCAAGCTGCGCGATTGTATTCCCTAGTGCAGCAGCAATAGTTTTTGCCACAGTATAGGACATATTGAGGATGGCGACAGGCGACCCGTTGCGCTCCAGAACGACAAAGACATCCCCTGAGCCAAGCCCGGTGATGAAGCCGTTTGTATATATCTCTGGGACATCGGCGTTCTTCGCTCTCGTGAAGCGATCATCGCCTTCGATCTCGTCTTGTGCATCAGTTTGTTCCAATGCGAACGCCTCTTTTCTAGTTTCCCATCACCTTCGCGTATCGGCGGGCCGGCCGCGCGTGCGCTTTTGTGGTTCGTCGCCTGTTTCCTACCTATTCGGCAGGAGCGTCCTCGCCGCAGGGCGAATCTTCGATTTCCGGTCTGTCTTTTTGGCGGGGCGAAACAATCCGCTAAGCGACGCTCTGCTCATCGACTCGACCGCGGAGCTGCCCCCCCAAAGCTATGGGGTCGGCAGCCGCGCGCCGCCTCTCGGACATCTCAGCGAAGAGAAGTTAATATTCGATTAACTCTTTGGTTTTCATTCGCTTTTCTCCCTTTTTATGCCTGCCGATGCGGGCAACGGCCTCGTGATTCTGAGCCGTCAATTAAATCAAACTTACCCCCAATCAAGACGGACAACAATACGCGCTTATCCACAAAGCACAGCGACACCTTGCCAGCATCTACTAGCCGCAAATACCCCCCCCATATTCTCATAGTTTGCCGACTCAACACCACCCGACGCAAGGCCAGCACATACCAGCCAAGAAAACGATCCTTATCGAAGAAAAACGGGCCGCGCGCAACCTTCAGACCGCGGAAAAGGCCGAAACGGGCGACCACCCCGCAGCCTTCGACCGCGCATTCGGCACGGTCGCTAAAACCACTCACACACGCAAGAAACCAGCCTCCCCGAGGAAGCAAAAACTACCGGATTTATCGAAACAAAATCAATGCATTACGCCAGATTCCACGAAGTATAATTTTGCCCGCCGCCAGTCACCCCTCGCCCAAATCCCCTGCGCCCATCTCGCGCAATTTCGCCCGCTCCGCTTCGCTCAACGGCGCTGGCGCGGCGGGGAGCGCGCCCCTGCGCCGCCACGCGCGCAGCAAAGCGAAGCCGCCCGCGGCCAGCGCAATGAGCGGCGTTCCCCACAGCAGCAGCGTCGTCAGCTTGACCGGCGGGCGCAGCAGCACGAAATCGCCGTAGCGCGCGACGAGATAGGCCTTGGCCTCGGCGTCGCTGGCGCCCTTTTGCAATTGCTCGCGCAGCAGCAGGCGCAAATCCTTGGCGAGCGGCGCGTCGGAATCGTCGATCGACTGATTTTGACAGACGAGGCAGCGCAATTCCGTGGCGATGGCGCGGGCGCGCGCCTCCATGACCGGATCGGCCAGTCTTTCGCTGGGTTCGACCGCGAAGGCCGGCGAAAAAATCGCAAATTGCAGCAGGAGGACGAGCGCGAAGGGGCAGGCGCGCGGGCCAATCGACGGGAAGCTGTGCAACCCCACAATCATGCTGGACTCCGTCTGAGTGGGATCGCCGAAAGTATCGGCCTGCGATCGAGCCGGTGTATCGCTTCCGCGCGACTCCTAACAGTTCGAACGGCTTCTTTCGACCTGAAAGTGAGAGTGCGCCCGACGCCCGCACGCCAGCCTGCAGCGTTGGCGAAAGTGCGGCGCCGAGTCATTGGCGTCGGCTCCGTGCATGAGAACGCCCGGCTTCAAGCCGTCGTTCGACCGCGCGAGGAGTTCAGGGCGCGCCATCCGAACATTTGATGCCGTCGAGAGGCAAAGACTTCAACTGCTGGTTGGATGAGTCGAACACCACGATTTCCAGCAGTCCGTGTCCCGCCGTAACGATATTTCCCGTATGGTTCGTCGTGCGAACGAGGAAGCCGTGCGGCAGTTCATGCTTCGAACTCCGGCAGTAACTCGCTGTCAACGAGACGTTTTCTTCCAGATTGGTCGTAACGTCGCGCTTGGCGACGATGCGGTAGGACTTCGGGTCGGCCGAGGCGGGAATCGGATAGCGTCCTTCCGTGATCGCGACCACGTCGCGCACCGCGCCGCAGTCGAACAGCGCGAGGAAGAGCTTGAGGTTGCCGCCTCCCCCGAGTTCAATTGTTTGGAGCGCGCGACAGCCCTCCGCGCCGAGCGTCGCTTCCATGATGATCTTCCAGGGCGCTCCTCGCCGAGCCTCCACCGCCTTCGCCGCGTCGTTGCAAAGGCCGAATGCGCCGATTGCCGCCGCGCAAGCGCCGAGCCAGGCAATGCTGGATTGCTTCAAGCATTTCATGTCTTCAACCTTTCGCCGCAGGTCGCGAAGACCAAACATAGGCGTGCTTGAGAGGACAAAAGCCGAAAACCTTTGCCGGACTCATGCGGTGGTGCGATCCCTTCCCGGGACGCGGCTCGTCCCGAATCTCGAAATGAAGATGCTCGTCTTCCCTGCTCTTCAATTTCGCCGCGTTGCCCGACTTTCCCGTGTATCCAATCACTTGTCCCTTGGTCACGCCATCTTTCATCTTGACGGCGCTTTTGGACAAGTGGGCGTAAGCAGCAAATAACTCTTGGCTTCCGATCGTGAAGGAAAGCACGACGACGAGCCCGTAATCGCCCCCGAAATCGATGCGACTCACGTCCCCATCGGCTATGGCGTAGCAGGGCGTGCCGACGGGAGCGTAAAAATCCCAACCCTGGTGAACTCGGACCGTACCGTTGGGATTGTGCCGCACTGGGCCGAACGTATTCGAAACGCTATTGCGACGTATGACGTTACTGGTCAGCGGCCACCCAATGTCCGTGCGCATGGAACTCTTCCCATCATATCTCGGATCGACGATAAAACTTTTTCGAGCGAATACTAATTTATCGCGGACCGGGCCTCGTTGGCAAGGCGAAGCGCCAGGGCTCGAATTTCGTTACAGCCTCATTCCGCCGCCTGAGGCAAGGCCTCTCCGGCGCGTTTCGGCGCGCCGATGCGCAGCCTTCGGTCCGCGAGCGACAGGCCGCCGCCCAGCGCCATGACCAGCGCGCCGATCCAGATCAAGGTGACGAGCGGCTTGTAATAGAGGCGCGCGTCGATGGAGCCGTCGTCATGCGCGTCGCCGAGCGCGCCGTAGACTTGGCCTAGCCCCAGCGTGACGATGCCCGCCTCGGCGCGCGTCATGCGCCGCGTCGCGTAATAGCGCTTGGCCGGCTCGATGCGCGCGATCGTCCGGCCGTTCTCGCGCACCGCCAGCACGGCGTAGCTCTCCTTGTAATTGGGGCCGTCGCGCTTCGACAATTCCTCCATGACGAGGCCGTAGGGCCCGAGCGGATAGACTTCGCCCGGCCGCAGGGTCGTAATGTTCTCGACGCCCCAGCCCGTCGCGGCGAGGCCGAGCAAAGTCAGCCCCATGCCCGCATGGGCGATCGCCGCGCCATGCGCCGAGAGCGGCAGGCCGAAGAAACGCGCCAGCGCCACCCGCGGCGCCGCGCCGCGCGCAAAGGCGCGTTGCGCCGTATCGAGCAGCGAGCCGACGACGAGATAGACGGCGATCGCCGCGGCGGCGACGGAGAGATAAGGCGCTCCGTTGAGGACGCCGAAGAAGCCGAAGGCCAGCACACCGAGAAGAAAGGCGACGCGCAGGCGCTGCACGGCGGCGGCGAAATCGCCGCGCTTCCAGGCCAGCATTTGCCCGACCGGCATCAACAGGGCCAGCGGCAGCGCGATGGGGATCAGCACCGTGTTGAAGAAGGGCGGGCCGACGGAAATCTTGTCGCCGGTGAGCGCCTCCAGCGCCAGCGGATAGAGCGTGCCGATGACGACCGTCGCGCAGCAGACGGTGAGCAGAAGATTGTTCAGCACCAGCGCGCCCTCGCGCGAGATCGGCGCGAACAGCCCGCCGACCGGCAGCGCGCCGGCGCGCGTCGCGAACAGCGCCAAGGCGCCGCCGATGAAGAACACGAGAATGGCAAGGATGAACACGCCGCGCTCGGGATCGCTGGCGAAGGCGTGCACCGAGGTCAAGACGCCGGAGCGCACCAGAAACGTGCCGAGCAGCGACAACGAGAAGGCGAGGATGGCCAGAAAGATCGTCCAGATTTTCAGCGCCTCGCGCTTCTCCATCACGGCGACGCTGTGCAGCAGCGCGGTCCCGGCGAGCCAGGGCATCAGCGAGGCGTTTTCGACCGGATCCCAAAACCAGAAGCCGCCCCAGCCCAGCGTGTAATAGGCCCAGTAGGACCCCATCGCTATGCCGAGCGTCAAGGCGATCCAGGCGAACAGCACCCAGGGCCGGGCGAAGCGCGCCCAGACCGCGTCGATGCGCCCGCCGATCAGCGCCGCGGCGGCGAAGGAGAAGACGATCGAGAAGCCGACATAGCCGAGATAGAGCAGCGGCGGATGAATCGCGAGGCCGGGGTCTTGCAGGATCGGATTGAGGTCGCGGCCCTCCCAGGGCGGCGGGGCCAAGCGCGCGAAGGGGTTGGAGGTCAGCAGGATGAACAGCAGAAAGGCGGCGCCGAGCAGGCCCTGGACGGAAAGCGTGTCGGCGCGCAGCCTCATGGGCATGCTGGCGGAAAAAACCGCGATCAAGGCGCCGCACAGGGACAGGACCAGCACCCAGAGCAGCATCGAGCCTTCGTGATTGCCCCAGACGCCCGAGATTTTATAGACGAGCGGCTTGGCGGAATGCGAGTTCTCGACCACGTTGCTCAGCGAGAAATCCGAGACGACATGCGCGTAAGTCAGCACGCCATAGGCGAGCGCGACGAGCAGAAATTGCACGACCGCCGCCGGCCGCGCGACGCGCATCAACGCCGCCTCCCCGCGCCTGGCGCCGAGGAAGGGAACGATCGCCTGCGCCAGAGCGAGGGCGAAGGCGAGGACGAGAGCGAAATGGCCGGTTTCGACGATCATGGGGCCGATATACGCTTTTTCCGCCGAAAGCCGAAACGGAGATTTCGAGGGGTCGGGCCGCCTGCTCAAACAGCGGCCAAGCCGCTGGATCTTCGAGGTCTCATCCGCGGCCCGTCGCCGGAAACCTCCTCGCGAATTCAAAGGTATGGCGCTCGGCTCTCGCGTCGGGGGAGATCGCCGCGGCCGCACAGCCGCCCTTCTCAAAAATCCAGTTCGGCGTAAAAGCGTCCCGGCGTCATGCCGGGGGCGCGGTCGGCGATCAGCGGGCGGAAGGCCGGCCGCGATTTGACCCGCTGATACCAATGCTTGGCGTGCTCGTCTTCCTCCCACGGCACGTCGCCGAGATAATCCGCGCAGGAGATATGCGCTGCGGCGGCGAAATCGGCGTAGGTCAGCACGTCGCCGGCGAGCCATTTGCGCTCACTGGTGAGAAAACCGATGTAGCGCATGTGCGAGCGGATGTTGGCCCTGGCGACGCGCACGCAATCCATGTCCGGCGCGCTGCCCTGCGCGAGATAGCGCTTGTGCACCTTCTCGGTGATGAGCCAGTTCGTCACTTCGTCGAAGAATTTCAGATTGAACCAGTCGACGAGACGCCGCGTTTCGACGCGCGTCTCCATGTCGCGCGGCAAGAGGCGCGCCGGGCCCGCCTTGGCGCCGCGCGTTTCGTCGAGATATTCGGCGATGGGCCCGGCGCCCGGGACGATCTGGCCGCCGTCGTCGACGAAGATCGGCGTGCGTCCGGCCGGGTTGAGTTCGAGGAACTCCGCCCGGCGGTCGCCCGCCCGCTCTTCGAGCAGCTGCGTCTCGATCCCATATTCCGCGAGGACGAGCCGGATGAAGCGCGAATGCGGGCACAGCGGGTGATGGATCAGTGTCGGCATGGGGCTCTGACTGGAGGATTTTCCGCAAACTGCGCGGTTTAATCGAAAATGGCTCAGAATTGCTTATCCAAGGGTTAAGACGGCGGCGAGGGGGACAGCGCTTCCAAATCCGATTCGCTTCGGGATACACTCGCGAAGGGCGAGCTATCCTCTCCTCGGAGGAACCGAAGCCGTTCGAAAGCAGAACGCCGGGCCTGCGCCGGAGGGGGTAGCGCCAACACCGCGACGCCGGGATCCGCAGGGCATGAACATATCCGAACCCTTCATCAAGCGGCCCGTCGGCACGACGCTGCTCGGTGTCGCCCTGTTTCTCGTCGGCGCCGTCGCCTATTTTTTTCTGCCCGTCGCCAGCCTCCCCGCCATTGATTTTCCCACGATCGGCGTCTCGGCCTCCCGTCCCGGCGCGGATCCCCAGACCATGGCGGCTTCCGTCGCCGCCCCGCTCGAGCGGCGCCTCGCCAACATCTCCGGCCTGACCGAACTCACCTCGACGAATTCCCAGGGCGCGACGCAAATCACCGCGCAATTCGCACTCAATCGCAAGATCGACGCCGCCGCGCGCGACGTGCAGGCGGCGATCAACGCCGCCGCCACGGATTTGCCGAGCGATCTCTCCAGCCTGCCGAATTTTCGCAAATCCAATTCCGCCGCCGCGCCCATCCTCGTGTTGGCGCTGACCTCGGCGACGATGCCCACCAGCGCCATCTACGACGTGACGGACACCGTCATCGCCCAGCGCATTCTGCAAGTCGCGGGCGTCGGCGACGTGAACGTGGCGGGCGCCGAACAGCCGGCGATCCGCATCCAGCTCGATCCGGCGCGGCTGGCCGCCATGAAACTCGGACTCGACACCGTCGCCAACAGGGTCGTCAACGCCAATGTGCAGGCGCCCACCGGCGCCTTCAGCGGCGACGGACAGGGCGTGACGATCGCGACCACCGACCAGCTCGACACGCCCGAGGATTATCGGGGCATCGTCGTCGCGACGAACGCCAACGGCGCCGTCGTGCGGCTCGGCGACGTGGCGCAAGTCGATCGCGGCGTGCGCAACCGCCTGGCGGCCGGCTGGTTCAACGGCAGGCCGGCGGTGCTGCTGTTCGTCAACAAGCAGCCGGGCGCCAACGTCATCGAGACCGTCGACGGCGTGAAGGCGCTGCTGCCGATGCTGCAGCAATGGATTCCGAAGGGAATCGACATCGCCATAATGTCGGATCGGACGCAGACGATCCGCGCCAGCGTCGCCGACATCCAGCGCACGCTGTTCATCTCGGTCTGCCTGGTCATGGCGGTCGTCTTCCTGTTTCTGCGCCGGACGTCGCCGGTCGTCGCCGCCGGCGTGACCGTGCCGCTGTCGCTGGTCGGCTCCTGCGCGGCCATGTGGGCGGCGGGGTTCTCCATCGACAATCTGTCGCTGATGGCGCTCACCATTTCGGTCGGCTTCGTCGTCGACGACGCCATCGTGATGATCGAAAACATCGAGACGCACGTCGAGCACGGCATGGCGCGGATGGAGGCGGCGCTGCTCGGGGCGCGGCAGATCGCCTTCACCGTCGTGTCGATCAGCCTTTCGCTGATCGCCGTCTTCGTGCCGCTGCTGTTCATGCCCGGGATCAACGGCAGGCTGCTGCAAGAATTTTCCTACACGCTGACCTTTGCGATTCTCATCTCCACCGTCGTCTCGCTGACGGTGACGCCGATGCTCTGCGCCTGGCTGCCGGCGCGCCGCGACCGGAAGGAGTCGGCCTTCGACCGCTTGTTCGAAAAAGCTCTCGCGCAGGTCGTCGCGCTCTACATGCGCAGCCTGCGACCCGTCGTCGACCATCCCTGGATCACCCTCGTCGCCGTCGCCGGCGCGATGAGCTGGACGGTCCATCTCTACGAGACGATTCACCAGGGCGCGCTGCCTCAGGACGACACCGGTCTCATCAACGGCACTGTGGAGGCTTCGGCGGACACCTCCTTCGCGGAAATGATGCGCCTGCAAAAGGCGGTCGAAAGCGTCGTCTCCAAGGATCCCGACGTAGCCGACGTGGGATCGACGATCGGTTCCGCCAATCGGGGGACCTCGTCGAACCAAGGCCGCTTGATGATCGCGCTGAAGCCCTCGGACCAGCGGCGTTCGTCGAGTTTCCAGGTCATCGCGAGGCTGCGCCGGCCGCTCGGCGGAATTCCCGGCGCCAGCGTCTTCCTGACGCCCTCGCAGGATCTGCGCGTCGGCGGCCGTCAAAGCAAGTCGCTCTATCAGTTCACTCTGACCGACAGCCTGCTCTCCGAACTCGAGGAGTGGACCCCGAAAGTGCTGGAGCGTCTGCGCAAACTCCCCGAACTCGCCGATGTGACGACGGACCGGCAGCAGGGCGGCCTCAAGGCCGACCTCGTCATCGATCGCAACGCCGCGTCGCGCATGGGCGTCGCGATCTCCACGCTGGACGCCGGACTGAACAGCGCCTTCGGGCAGCGCCAGGCCTCGATCATGTATTCCCAACGCAACAATTACCGGGTCATCGTCGAAGTCGCGGCGTCGCGCCAGCGCGATCTCGGCGATCTCTCGGGCGTCTACGTCACCAGCGCCAACGGCCCGCCGGTTCCGCTCACCGCCGTGGCGCAGATCAACCGCAGCAGCATTCCGCTGGTCGTCAACCATCAGGGCGTCATTCCGGCGCTGACCATCTCCTTCAATCTGGCGCCGGGCGTCGCGCTCGGCGCGGCGACGCGGGCGATCGACGCCGCGGTCGCGGGCATGCAACTGCCCGGCGGCCTGCACACCGCCTTCGCCGGCGACGCCGCCGATTTCCGCAGGAACTCGAGCCACATGGCGGTGGCGATTCTCGGTGCGCTGCTCGCCGTCTACATCATTCTGGGCGTGCTCTACGAGAGCTACCTCCACCCGATCACCATCATCTCGACGCTGCCCTCGGCGGGTCTCGGCGCCTTGTTGGCGCTTGAGGCTTTCGGCCTCGATTTCACCGTCATCGCCTTCATCGGCATTTTATTGCTGATCGGCATCGTGAAGAAGAACGGCATCATGCTGGTGGATTTCGCGCTGCACGCGGAGCGAGAGCGCGGGCTTTCCGTGCGCGACGCGGCGCTCGAAGCGGCGAAGGAACGCTTTCGCCCGATCCTGATGACCACGCTCGCCGCATTGTTCGGCGCGCTGCCGCTCGCCCTCGCGACGGGCGTCGGCTCCGAACTGCGTCGTCCGCTCGGCGTCACCATCGTCGGCGGATTGGCGCTCAGCCAAGTCCTGACTCTCTATACGACGCCGGTCATCTATCTGCTGATGAGCAAATTGCGCCGCCCCGCGCCGCGCGCCGCGGGGAGACCCGTCAGGGCCGAGATTGCCCCGCTCCCCCAACCGGGACTTCTCTCGCCGGAATGATACGTCGACCGCGCAAGGCCTGCGCCCATCCTACGATGCGCGGCCTCGTTTTTCTCGCAAGACTGCCCCCGCGCGCCTCGAGAGCGAGGGCGCGGCGGGAGACATCCAGTCACTTTCGTCGCCCCATCCCTCTCCCCGCGGGGAGAGGGTTAGGGTGAGGGTCCAGGGTATGGACCGCGAACGTCCCATTGCGCCCATCCGCTTCGAGCGCCGCGCAGCCTTCGCTCAGTGCATGCCGCCCTCGCCATGCGCCACGCAGCGCTTGAGGAATTTCGCCAGCGTCAGCTTCGGCTCGTGCTTCTTGAGCGCCGCCGCTTTGGCTTGCCATTCCGCTTCGCATTTCTTTTCCGGCGAGACGGCGGGGCTCTTGGCGTCGGCGGCGGGCGTCGCGGCAGGCTCGGCCTTGGCCGGTTCGGCTTTCGCAGCCTCCGGTTTGGGCGCCGGCGCCGCTTCCATAGGCGCCCCGGCGGCGGGCGCCGGAGCGGCGGCGGCGGCCGGCAGCTTGGCCTTGCAGTCCGCGAAGAAGTCTTGCCAAGGCTGGTAGACCCATTTGTCGTTCGCCTTCGCCGCGAGATATTGCGTCGCGCATTCTTTGACTTCCGCCGGGACTTCCGCCGATTGCGCGAACGCCGCGGTCGAAGCGAGGACGCCTGGTCCGACCACCGCCAATGCGGTAGCGGCCAGCAAGAGGGCGGGGCGACGGATCAACATGCGTTAGCGCTCCATTTTTCGAATTTGCAGATGCTTGCGCACGACCTCGAGGCCGCGCAGCCTCCCCGGAGCAAGGTTCGCGCCACAAAAACGGGCGCCGCGCGCAAATGCGCCGCGCGCCCTCGAAAACGCCGCCCGGCGGAGGCGATCGCGCGCGCCTATTTCTCCTCGCTGTATTCCTCGAGCTCCAGCCACATGGCGTTGAGGATGGCGAAGGCGCAGGCGAGGCCAAGGCCGAGAATCCAGGAAAAATACCACATATGGACGCTCCTTTTTTAGTAGCTGTAGTCGTCGCCGCGAGCGATTCTCTCCTCGGTGACGACGCCGCGGAAGACGCTGTAGGCCCAGGCCGTATAGGCGAGCACGATCGGCAGGAACACCGAGACGACGACGAGCATCAAGGTCAAGGTCGTCTTGCTCGACGAGGCGTCCCACAGCGTCAGGCTGTGGCCGGGATGGCTCGACGAGGGCATCAGGAAGGGGAAAAGGCTGAAACCGGCGGTGGCGATCACCCCGGCGACGGCGAGGCTGCTGAAGACCATCGCGCTCCGCGGCCGCGCGCCGCGCAGCGCCAGCGCCGCCGCGCCGGCGCCCAGACAGGCGGCGATCGGCGCGAGGAGAGACGCCGGGGCGCTCAGATAATTGAACAGCCAGGCGCCCGGCTCGCGCGCCACTGCCTTCAGCAGCGGATTGGACGGCCCGGCGGCGTCCTGCACGCTCTTCACCACATAGCCGTCGATCCCCAGCCCGACCCAGGCGCCGGCGACGAGGAACAGCAGCCCGAGCAGGATCGCCGCGCCGACGCCGGCGCCGCGCGCGCGCGAAGCAAGCGCGCCCTCGCTCTTCGTCGCGAGATAGCAGGCGCCTTGCAGCGTCAGCATGGCGACGCTGACGAGGCCGCACAGCAGCGCGAAGGGATTGAGCAACCCGAGCAGATCGCCCTCGTAGACGAATTTCAAGTCGTGTTCGAAATGAAACGGCGTTCCGAGCAGAAGATTGCCGATGGCGACGCCGAAGACGAGCGACGGCAGCAGGCCGGAGACGAAGAATGTCCAGTCCCAAAAGGCGCGCCAGAGCGGCGACGGCAGCTTGGAGCGGAAGGTCAGCGCCACCGGGCGCAGGATGAAGCCGATCAGCACCAGCATCATCGCCAGATAGAAGCCGGAGAAGGAGGCGGCGTAGAGCAAGGGCCAGGCGGCGAAGACCGCGCCGCCGCCGAGCACGAACCAAATCTGATTGCCTTCCCACACCGGGCCGATCGTGTTCAGGCTGACGCGGCGCTGGCCTTCCGTGCGCGCGACGAAGGGATGCAGCATGGCGACGCCGAGATCGAACCCGTCCATGATCGCGAAGCCGGCGAGCAGCACGCCGAGCAGCGCCCACCAGACGAGGCGCAAGGTTCCGTAGTCGAGCGTCATGACGCGGCCTCCTTCATTGCGCGGGCGCGGGAACGGGATGCGGCGCGTCGTGCTCCGCCTGAGGTCCGAGCCGCACGTATTTCACCAGCAGCGCCAAATCGACGACGGCGAGCGCCGAATAGAACAGCACGAAACCGAGGAGGCTCGCCCAGACGTTGCTCGCCGGCAGATTGGAGGCGCCCAGAAAGGTCGGCATGACGCCGTCGATGATCCAGGGCTGGCGGCCATATTCGGCGACGATCCAGCCGAGCTCGGCCGCGACCCAAGGCAGCGGCAGGCTGTACATCACCAATCGCCGGAACCACGGCTTGGCGGCGCGGCGACTGCTGATGAAATAGAAAGTCGCGCCGAACAGAGCGATGAAGTAGAAACCGAGCGCCACCATGATGCGGAACGACCAGAACAACACCGGCACGTCGGGAATCGTCGACAGCGCCGCCTCGTGGATCTGTTCTGCGGTCGCATTTTCGATGTCCGGCCGGATGCGCTTCAGCAAGAAGGCATAACCCAGATCGCGCATCGAGTTTTCGAGATCGTCGGGCACGCTCGCCTCGCCGCCGCCATGTTTTTCGATCCATTCGTAGGCCGGCAGGCCGTTGCGGATGCGGGTTTCGGCATTCTCCACGAGGGGTTTGATCCCGGCGACCGGCGTGTCGATCGAGCGCGTCGCGATGAGGCCGAGCAGCCAGGGAACGCTCACCTCGTATTTCGTCGTCTCGCTGGCGAGGTCCGGCACGCCGAACAGCGTGAAGGAGGCCGGCGCCGGCTCGGTCTCCCACATCGCCTCGATCGCCGCGATCTTCATTTTTTGGCTGAAGCCGGCGGTGTAGCCGCTCTCGTCGCCGAGCACGACGACCGAAAGCGCCGAAGCGAGGCCGAAGCTCGCCGCGACGGCCACCGAACGGCGGGCGATGTCGGTGTGACGCCCGCGCAACAAATAATATGCGGAGATCGACATGACGAACATCGCGCCGGTGACGTAGCCGGCGCTGACCGTATGGACGAATTTGGATTGGGCCACCGGATTGAAAAAGACCTCGCCGAAGGAGGTCAACTCCATGCGCATCGTCTGCGGATTGAAATGCGCGCCGACGGGATTTTGCATCCAGCTGTTGGCGACGAGAATCCACAAGGCCGAAAGATTGCTGGCCAAGGCGAGCAGCCAGGTCACGGCGAGATGCTGGACCTTGCTCAGCCTTTTCCAGCCGAAGAAGAACAGGCCGACGAAGGTCGCCTCGAGGAAGAAGGCCATCAGCCCCTCGATGGCGAGCGGCGCGCCGAAAATGTCGCCGACGTAATGCGAATAATAGCTCCAATTCGTGCCGAACTGGAACTCCATCGTCACGCCGGTCGCGACGCCCATCGCGAAATTGATGCCGAACAAACTTCCCCAAAACTTCGTCGCGTCGCGCCACACCGTGCGGCCGGTCATCACATAGACGCTCTCCATGATCGCCAGTATCCAGGCGAGCCCCAGCGTCAAGGGCACGAAGAGGAAGTGATAGAGCGCGGTCAACGCAAATTGCAGACGCGACAGCGTCACGACGTCGAGATCTGGCATCGCTTGCTCCTAGCCGGTCAATATTCGGGCGCCGGCGCGCCGGCGAGATGGGCCGCCATTTTGGCGGGCGTCACCACGGGCTTGCGCGCGTGGTCGAAGAACAAAAAGTAGAGCGCCGCGAGAGCCGCGACCTTCAGGCCGAGCGCCGCGCCGATTTCCCACGCCAAACGTCGTCGTTGCAAGGCTCGTGCTCCCTCCTTCGCGCCGCGAGCAAATCTCGCGCCGAAACCGCCGCGCGCCCCCCGTTACGGCGCGCAATCGGCGAGACGATGGCGGGCTCATTCCCGCTCGTCCTCCGGCGCGGCGGCGGCGCGGCCAGGCGGCGCCAGCGGCCGCAAGACGCGATGCCCGGCCATGCCGACCGCCATCGCGATCAGGAAGACCGCCGCGGAACCCGGCGCAAGGGCGAGATCGGCGAGCGCCGGTCCCGGGCACAGGCCGGCGACGCCCCAGCCGAGGCCGAAGAGGATCGCGCCGAGGATCAAGGAGCCCGTCACCGGGCTCTGGCGCGCCGGCAAGTCGAAGGCGGACGCGACGAAAGGCTTCGGGAGCCGCGCCTGCCAGACCCAAGCGAGCGCCATGACCGCCAGCGCGCCGATCATCACGAAGGCCAGCGTCGGATCGAAGGCGCCGGCCAAGTCGAGAAAGCCGCGCACGCGAAGCGGATCGGTCATGCCGGACACGGCGAGCCCGAGGCCGAAGACGACGCCGCCGAAAAGCCCGACGAATGTTTCTCGCCTCACCATGCGAAGCCCGTTTGGCGCAACGCCGAGACCACGACGGCGCCGGTAGCCATGAAGCTGGCCGTGGCGACGAGCGAGCGCTTCGAGAGCCGCGACACGCCGCAGACGCCATGCCCGCTCGTGCAGCCGGAGCCGAGCCTTGCGCCGAAGCCGACGAGCAATCCGCCGACGACGAGATAGAGCGGCGGCGCGAAATGCGGCTCCGCGGCGACGCCGAGCCCGCGGGCGAGCAGCGCGCCGAGCGGTAGGCCGAGGATGAAGGCGAGGGCGAGGGCGCGCCGGTCCCGGCCGGCGAGGCCGAGCGCCTCGGCGGCAAGGCCGCTGACCCCGGCGATGCGGCCGGCGCAGAGCAGCAGCGCCGCGCTGGCGAGCCCGATCAGCGCGCCGCCGGCGAGCGCGGGGCCGACCAGGGCGAAGGAGAGCCCCCTCATCGCCGCGCCAAAGTCGGTTCGACTTTGCGCCGACCGCCGAGCCGCTCGCGCGGATGAGGCGCGGCCGATGGAAGGGTTGGGCGCGTCGGGTCCGCGTCGTCGATCATGGCTGGGCTCTTTCGGTTTCCGTTTTTCATAGCACGGCTCGCGCGCTCGGGCCGCCGCCGGTAGCCCCAGCAATTATTCGACCAGCAGCAACGGAACAGCGCCGCGGCGCAGTGACGCGTCGCGTCGATCGCATCGAAGCGAGCTTGGGCGGAGCGGCTGGCGCCGAAGCGGGCGAATCTCTGCCGCCGGCCGCTCCGGCCGCAGCCAGGCCAATCGACGCCCAAGCCGGCCGCGACCGGGAGTGACGGCCCCTACCAAAGGTTGCGCGCCAAGCTCGAGGCCGCGAAAGCGCGGACGGAAAGGGCATTCTACGTATTATCCCTGATTGCCCATAACCATCAGATTGGCCTTATAGTTTGCGATCAAATCACGCCCGCGCCGCGTCGACGCGCCGCGAGGCGCCGGCTGGAGAGCTATCATTGGACGACATCAGTAAAATTTCCGACCGGGACGACCAAAGCCAGGAGGGCGCGCGCACGCTGACGCGCGTCCAATTGCGACAGGCGATCTACGACGGCTGCATCGGGCTTTCGCGCGAGGATGCGGAAAAAATCCTCGAAATATTCATCGACGAACTCGCCTCCGCCTTGGAGCGATCCGAAACCGTGCAATTGCGCGCTTTCGGCAACTTCAAAGTGCGGGAGAAGCGAGCCCGCGTCGGCCGCAACCCGAAGACCATGATCGAAGCGCCAATCCGCGCGCGTCGCGTCGTGACCTTCAAGCCCTCGTCCTCGCTGACCGCGCAGATCAACGGGCTGACGCAAGCGGACGAATGAGCGGATCCGGCCGTCGAGAGCGTGGCGGCGCGCGTCGACGCCGCCGGCGCCTACTCTCCCTTGGCGCACAGACTCATCTTCACCAATTCGGCGAGGCTTCCCGCCCCGCTCTTCCGCATGACGTTGGCGCGATGGATTTCCACGGTCCTTTGACTTATCCCCAAACGAAAGCCGATGGTCTTGTTGGGATGCCCAAGCAGCAACTCCGCCAAGACTTGCTTCTCCCGCTTGCTCAACGCCGCGAATTTCGAATGCGGCGACGGCGCCGCGGGCCCCGGCGCGGCGTCGACCGCTTGCCGGATCGCGGCGACGAAATCCTCGGCGCGCACCGGTTTTTCCAGAAGGTCGGCGGCGCCGCGCTTCATCGCGCTCACCGCCATGGGGATGTCGGCATGGCCGGTGATGACGATGGTGGGCAAAGCGAGACCGCGCTCCTGCATCGCCACGAGCAGGTCCATGCCGCTCATGCCGGCCATGCGCACGTCGGTGACGACGCAGCCTTCTTCGTCGCGAACGGTCGCCGCGAGGAAAGCCTCGGCGGAATGATAGGTCTCGACCGCGAAACCTTCGGTGCGCAGCAGCAGGGCCAGCGCGCCGCGCACGCCTTCGTCGTCGTCGACGATATGAACCTTGCGCCTTCCGCTCACCGTCAGCACTCCGAACCTGCCGCAACGTCCCCGTTTCGTTGACGGCGCCCGGCGAAATCCCTCGCCCCGCGTCTTCCCTCGTTCCCTCGCCCCCTTCTTTAGCCCCGATCATTTCACCAATCGGGCCCGCGCGGAAGGACGCTAATTGTCTCGGCTCCCCGCGACGTAAGCGCGCAGCCCGAGCACGACCTGCCTCAAGCGATCGATCTGATCCGCCGCCAGACGCAACGCCGCCTCGGCGTCGCCCGCGCGGGGCGCCGGCGCCATGCGCAACAGCCGCTGCGCCGAGGCGACATAGGCCGCCGCGGCGGCCAGCGGCTGGTTGAGCTCATGCGCGTAAACCGTGATCCGCGCGCAGATGGCGGCGCCCTCTTGCGACGCCGCCCCCGGCGACGCGTCGCAGTCGCGCGCGACGACGGCGAAGCGCGCGCCGCCCCCGTCCTCGCGGCGCAGCGCCGAGAGCCGCAGCGGAATCTCGACGCCGGAGCGGTGGCGGCCGTAAGCCGGAGCGCCGAACGGCGCGGGGCTTCCGCCGTCGCGGCAAGCGTCGAGGAAAGCCGGAAAGAGCGCGCCGACCTCGCGCCCCACGACTTCCGCCAATGCATAACCGAACATGCGCAAGCCGGCGGCGTTGATCCATTCGATCGCGCCCGCCGCGTCGACCAGGACGACGGCGTCGTCGACGGCGTCCAAGACGGCGCGCCACTCCGCGTCCCCGGCGGTCATCGCGGCGTCGCAAGGCTCGCCGCGTGACCGGCGCGCCGGAAATCACAGGCGTTCGTCGTGAGAAAGGCTCGCGATTTCAAGCCCGAGGAAGAGTTCGCCAAGGGCGTGAACCATTTTCGGAGATGGACGAATTCGGATACGGTTACCCGAACATTACCGGTTATTTCAATAGAAATATAGACGCACGCGCGACACAAACGCGAAACCCCGCGGCGGGCGGCCCCGCGGCGGGCGGGGGCGCTTCGCGATTTTCCCATCGCGCTCCAGCCGCCCTATAGTCTTGCCGACTGCGATTCGAACGAGGCCCTGATGTTCGATCTTCTCATCGTCGGCGGCGGGATCAACGGCGCGGCGATCGCGCGGGACGCCGCCGGGCGCGGGCTCTCCGTTCTCTTGGTCGAAGCCGGCGATCTCGCCTGCGCCACGTCCTCCGCCGCGACGAAGCTCATTCACGGCGGGCTGCGCTACCTCGAAAATTACGAGTTTCGCCTGGTGCGCGAGGCGTTGGCCGAGCGCGAGACGATGCTGGCGACGGCGCCGCATCTCGTGCGCGAATTGAAATTCGTTCTGCCGCACGAGGCCGCGCTGCGCCCGGCCTGGATGATCCGCCTCGGGCTCTTCCTCTACGATCATCTCGCGCCGCGCGGCCGGCTGGAGTCTTCGCACGGCGTGTCGCTGCGGGACGATCTCCTCGGCGCGCCTTTGCGCTCAAATTTCATACGCGGCTTCACTTATGCGGATTGCTGGGTCGACGACGCGCGGCTCGTCGTCGCCAATGCGCTGTCGGCCAAGGAACTCGGCGCGCAAATTCGCGTCGGGACGAAGCTCGTCGCCGCGAAGCGTTTCGAGGATCGCTGGGTCGCGGTTCTGGAGACGCAAGGCGGGCGCGAGGAGGCGGAGGCGCGCGGCGTCGTCATCGCGGCGGGACCTTATGTTTCGCAAGTGCTGCACGACGCGCTGCGCGTCACGGCGCATAAGCATCTGCGCCTGGTGAAGGGCTCGCATCTCGTCACGCGCAAGCTTTATGAGGGCGAGCACGCGTATATTTTGCAGAACGTCGATCGGCGCGTCGTCTTCGTCATTCCCTATGAGGGGCGGTTCACGCTGATCGGCTCGACCGACGCGCCGCATGACGCGCCGCCGGGGCCCGTGGCGATCGGCGAGGCGGAGACGGAATATCTTCTCGCCGCGGTGAACCGCTGCTTTGCGCGCAAGGTCGTGCGGGAAGACATCGTCTGGAGCTATGCGGGGCTGCGGCCGCTGTTCGACGACGGGGCGCTGAACGCCTCGGTCGTGACGCGCGACTACGCCTTCGATCTCGACCGCGACGGCGCCCCGGCGCTGTCGATCTTCGGCGGCAAGATCACGACGGCGCGCCGCCTCGCCGAACATGCGCTGGAGACGCTGGGCCCGGCCTTCCCCGGCCTCGCGCCGGCCTGGACGCGGCGCACGCCGCTCGCCGGCGGCGAGGGGCTCGAAGGGGAATTCGCGCCGCTGCTGGAGCGCCTCACGCGCGAAAAGCCCTTCCTGCCGCCGCCGCTGGCTTTGCGCCTCGCCCGTGCTTACGGCGCGCGCGTCTTTCCTCTGCTCGACGCGGCGACGACGCTCGCCGATCTCGGCGAGGATTTCGGCTGCGGTTTTACGCGCGCCGAACTCGATCATCTCATGCGCGAGGAATGGGCGCGCACCGCGGAGGACGTGCTGTGGCGGCGCGGCAAGCTCGGCCTGCACATGACGCCAGCGCAGCGGGCGGGAGTCGCGGCGGCTATGGGCGAAGCGGCGATCGGCAAGTGAGCGGCTACCGCAGGCGCAGATCTCGGAGCGCGGGAAACTGAGGCGTTGCAGGAAACCTCGGCGGCCCGACCCGGCTTCGCCGGGCCACCTTCTCCCGCGAGCGGGAGAAGGGAAGCGGCCGAGCTCTTTCGATTTCTATAAACCAGCGTCATTAAAGTTGAATCTTTCCTAGTCCCTCCTTCTCCCGCTTGCGGGAGAAGGTGGCTCTCGCGTCAGCGAGGGTCGGATGGGCCGCCGCGGTTTCCAACCACGAAGCTCGTAGAGTCACACGCCGAGCACGCCATGCAGCTCCGCCAGCGTCGCCTTTTCCGCTTCGCTGACCTTCACGCCGCCGAAACCGAGGAACCCGCCTTCCGTGCCGGCCTCGGCGACGATCTGCGCGATGTGCGAGAGCCATTGCTTGAAGGCGGCGGCGTCGGCCGGGGCCTTGGCGTCGACGAGCGCCACGGAGCGCTTCAATTCGTCGAGCGCGCGGCCCTTCAACTCCTCGCGTTTCGCGCCCTTCAGCAGCGCCGCCAGGCCGTCGTGCGCGCCGGTGCGGCCTTCCGAGGTGAAGAGGTCCTCGGCGACCGCCTTGATCAATTCGTCGCTGGCGGAAGCCTTGGCGGCGGCGAGCTCCTTGGCGTTGGCCCAGCCTTCCGCCAGCGTCGAAAACAGCCCGCTCGGATCGGCGGCGGTGATGGCGAAGCCGGCCAGAACCGGAGCTTCGAGGACGGTCTTCCATTCTTCGGGCGTGAAGTTGGTCTTGATGGCCATGGGGATACTCCCTTGTCGCGCCGGCGCCGCCGCATGCTCGCGATCCAACGCGCCGCCGTCGGCGAGGATCATAGACCATCCATGTGAACGCTGGCCATTGGCGGTTGCGGGCGCCTCTATCTGCGTCGCTCGAGTCCGCGACGGCGTCCTTGGCGAGAAATCGCCGGTGGTCGGCGATTTGCCGAGGTGGCGCGCGCATCCGGGTCGCCTAGCTTCAGCGGTAACGCTGCGGCTGGACCGCGGGAAAATCGACAGGTGGGGAAGCTCATGAAAAACGCACATGAAGGCTATGGCGACATTGCGTCGCTCTGCGGCGCGGCGGCGGGACTGTTCGGCCTGTTGCTGCTGCATTTTGGCGCGGGGCTGGGCCTTGGCGCCGTTCTCGCCTGCGCGATCGCGATGGCGATGTCTTGGATGCTCCGCGCGCGGCGCGAGATGGAGGACGCCAGGAGACTGCAACCCATTCGCGTGCGAACGGCGTCGTCGCTTCGCGAGCGCCGCCGGTGACCTTCGGCGGCTTCGCGCAAAGGCGGCCCGCATCGCGGCGGGCGTGGAGATGAACGCCAGGGCGATCCTGCTGGCAGTGACGGTCCTCGCCTGTTCTTACGGCGTCTGGTCGCTCTACGTGGCCAGCCGCTATCAGGCTTTGTGCGAACTCTCCTATTGGTCGGCGAGCGCGGCGGAGCTGAAGCTCTGCGACCAGCGCATGTCGGAGTTGAAGCAGGGGCGGTGACGCGCGCAGCCCTTGCCGCTTGCGATCTCACCGGCGGCCCGCCCTCCGCCATCCGGCCGCCGCCGCCTCGCGCTCGGAGCAGAACCAGCGTTCGCCGAGGCCCTTGTCCATGCGCACACGCCCATAGTCCCGGCTCCCCGGCAGATGATAGACGCGGTCGCCCGCGCGGCTGACGTTGCCCTTGATCGCGCAGCCCTTGCGCCTGACGGTCGGCGTTGCGCCGGCGTCGGCGCCGCGCATCGGCCCGGCCGCCGCCCAGATCCGCTCGAAATCCTTCTCGAACGCCGCCGCGGCGTTCGCGTCTCGCATCAGCACGAGGTCGTTGTCCTGCCGCTTGAGGCCGGAAGCGCTCAGATTGGCGGAGCCCGAACGCAATGTCCGCCCGTCGACGAGATAGGACTTCAGATGCATGAAGGGCCCCGGCGGCTTCATGCGCACGACGGCGGCGATGATGCGCAACTGGTCGAAGCCCTGACTCTCGCTCGGATCGAGGACGATGCGCAGCAGCACGCCGCGCCGGCGCGCCTCGATCAAGGCGTCGAGGACGGCGCGGTCGGTCAGCGTATAGGCGGCGAGGTCGATGCGCTGCCTGGCCGAGGCGATCAGCGCCGCGTCCAGCCGCTCGAGATTTTCCGCCGGCGCATAATGGATCTCGACCGCCGGCGCGTCCGGCGCTGGCGCCGCGATTGCTGGCGAGAGCGTCAGGCAGAGGACGGCGAGGAGGCGCGGCCAAGGCGGGGACATTCTCATTCCTCAGGGCTCGAGGAGTTGCGGGAGCCACGGCCGAAGCGCGCAGGAATTCGCGCGCTTCGTAGACGCCGGCATTGTCGGGCGCGTCTCCCTCGACATCGACGCCACGACGGCGTTTGCGCAGTCTCACATTGACGCGCCACACGCAACAGGAGGTCGTGGCGGCGACGAACCTCGCCGGCTCCCCCGAGTCGGCGGCGTCGAATTGCGAACTGTGTCCGAGCGCGTGAGTTTTCCGACGCCGCAACCGGGTTTGGTCGTGCGCCATCGCCACAAACCATAACCCGCAACCGGGAGTTACCGACAAAATCGCCCTCGACCCTTGACCCTTGACCCTTGACCCTTGACGGCGCTACGGCTAAGCCGTATGTCATGGACGATGGATTTTTCCAGTGGGACGACGCCAAGGCCTCTTCGAACTAGGCCAAGCACGGCGTCAGGTTCGAAGCGGCGCGGCGCGTTTTCCAAGACCCGTTCGCCATTGAAAAGACGGACGACCGAGAAAACTACGGCGAAGAGCGATACATCCTCATGGGCGTGGCGACTCATGGGCGTGGCGAGCGGTCGCCTTCTCGTCGTCGCCTACACCATGCGAGGCGAAACAATCCGTATCATATCCGCGCGCGGGGCCGAACCTTATGAACAGCGAGAATACCACGAGCAAAACGGTTGAGCCCACCGACGCGGCCGAGGACTGGAGCCGATTCGACGCGATGACGGCGGAGGAGCGCCATGCGGCCGCCCTCGCCGATCCCGACGCGCAGCCGCTCACCGCTGCGGATTTCGCGCGCATGCGGCAAACGCCTCGGGTGAAAATCATCCGGCGCTCGCTCGGCCTGTCGCAGGAGGAATTCGCGGCGCGGTTTCATATCCCGATCGGCACTCTGCGGGATTGGGAACAGGGCCGCAAAGACCCCGACGCCGCCGCGAGAGCTTACCTCACGGTCATCGGGCGCAATCCGGCGGCCGTGACCGAAGCGCTTCGCCCGGCGCCGTAGGCGGAGCGCCATGGAGGTGAGCGCCTCGATCGGACGGTGCGCCGACATCACCCGCGCGCTTCAAAAAGGCCCGTCGTGGCCTTTTGCCCGTGTTTCGGCTATGCGGCGCGCTGTCTGAAAGAAGTGCAGGCGCTACACGATCCGCACCGCGTAACCTCCACGGAATTTGGCAAAGAGATCGGGCGTCACCAGGACGCCGCTTTGTCGCAGCCCGTCGTCGTCACCAA
>Ga0265328_10000093_pt1 | contig 45008 bp, 43 predicted proteins | sample 41624metaG_FD_202086 | JGI IMG/M metagenome (GOLD analysis project Ga0265328, IMG submission 202086) | Rhizosphere microbial communities from Carex aquatilis grown in University of Washington, Seatle, WA, United States - 4-16-24 metaG | ecosystem: Host-associated > Plants > Roots > Rhizosphere...
GCGCCAGATCGAAGCCGCCTGACCCCCCTCCCAAAACCGAAATGTAGTGCCAAGCCGTTCCGCCAGAACGGTTTATGGCGTTACTTCAATGGGTTGCAAAACCGCACTGTTGAAGATCAGTTTGAGTGGGTGAGGGATACAACCTCCGGGTGTGTCCGATCGCGCCCGAACTCCAGTGGCCACTCGCAACCGCGGTTGCCGGTCGACATCATCGGGACGCGTTACATCTCATGGCGCTGCCGCGCGGCGACCGCGGCTTCGGCCAAAAGCCGTCGAGGACGGCGTCGCTTGGCTCGCACATGGAAGCAATCATGCGCGAGGCCGAGGCGCGCGAACTGCCCTATCCGTTCAAGCTGCGTCCGACCAAGAACGTCGCGCGCATGATCGAGAAGCTCGACGCCACGCGCGACCGGGTCTACGCAGGCCACGGCTTTCAGGCGAAGGAAAGCGCGGTTCGCCTGGTGGGATGGAGCCGCCAGCGGCGGGTGATCGTGCCGCGCCGGCGTCTGAAGGGCGCCGTTGGACTTTCCTACGACGACGGCGGCGGCGCGCCGCGGCTTTCCTTCGCCGAGATCGACCAGGGCGGCGAAGCCTACGAATATTCGGTTCTGGTCACTTCGCTCGAGGAAGAGACGGCGGCGTTCGGCCAGCTGTACCGCGACAGATCACCGCGCGAAAAATCAACCCCCGCAGGCGACGAGCCGCTCAACCGCGGTTTTTAGGCCCATGCATGATGCAACGGTTATGCGCACCGAAGCCAGCCCAATCATCTCAACAAATTGGGCCGTGCAAAAATGAGGTGCAAAACGCGTATGAACCACGCGCCGGCTCCCGCGCCGCACGAGCCGCCTAGCGCCATCGTTCCCCCGAAATCTTCCGCCCGTCCTCTCGCCGATCTTCGTCAAAGCGGCCTCCGGCTTGATCCGCGCCGGCCGCCGGGGCATTTTGCGTTCTCCTGGGTCCCCCACCGCCGGAGCCGCCGATGAAACTGCTGTTCGCGCTCGTCGCCGTCCTTTGCCTCCGCGGCGCCGCCGTTGCGCAAGAGGCTGCGCCGAGCGTGGCGCTCGCCGGGCTCGATGGGCAAAAATCCGCGCTGACGCTGGCGGATCTGGCCGCTCTGCCGCGCGTAAAAATCAGCGCCAAGGAGCATGGGGCGGCGCATGTGTTCGAGGGGGCGTTGCTCGGCGACATATTGGCGAAGGTCGGGGCGCCCTCGGGCAAGGCGCTGCATGGCGCGGAGCTGGCCGATGTCGTCGTCGTCGAGGCGCGCGACGGTTACAAGGTCGCGTTCGATCTCGCCGAAACCGACGCGTCGATCCGGAGCGACCGGGTGATCCTCGCCGATCGCATCGACGGCGCGCCGCTGGAGGCGGACAAGGGGCCGTTCCACCTCGTCGTCGAGGGCGATTTGCGCGCCGCCCGGGCCGTGCGCATGGTGACGTCGATTCGGCTCGAGCGGGTGCGGTGAACGGCGCAATCTTGTTCGCCGCCGCCGCCGCATGCTACGGCTCGCGCCCGCCCCGCACACCGAGCCCCGCCTTGCCCTCGCTCGATTCCTTCTCCCGCATCGTCGTCAAAGTCGGCTCCTCGCTGCTGGTCGAGCCAGGCGGCGCCTGCGTCAAACAGGCCTGGCTGGAGCGGCTGGCGGACGATCTCGCAGGCTTGCACAAGCGCGGCGCGGAGGTGATGGTCGTCTCCTCGGGCTCCATCGCGCTGGGGCGCGGCGTGCTCGGCCTGCCGCAAGGCGCGCTGCCGCTCGAGGACAGCCAGGCCGCGGCGGCCGTCGGCCAGATCGCGCTGGCGCGCATCTGGGCGCAGGCGCTGGCGGAGCGCGGCCTCGTCGCCGGGCAAATCCTCGTCACTTTCGGCGACACGGAAGAGCGCCGCCGCTATCTCTACGCCCGCGAATGCGTGACGCGGCTCCTGAACCTGCGCGCCGTGCCGATCGTCAACGAGAACGACACGGTGGCGACCGCCGAGATTCGCTATGGCGACAACGACCGGCTGGCGGCGCGCGTCGCGACGATGGCCAGCGCCGATCTCCTCGTGCTGCTCTCCGACGTCGACGGGCTCTACACCGCCCCGCCCGGCGAGAATTCCGAGGCGGAGCTGATTCCCATCGTGCCGCGCGTGACGCCGGAGATCGAGGCGATGGCCGGCGGCGCCGCCTCGCAATTTTCGCGCGGCGGCATGCGCACCAAGATCGAGGCGGCGAAGATCGCCACGACCGGCGGCGCCCATATGGTGATCGCCGACGGAAGGGCCGTCGCCCCGCTGTCGCGCATCGCGGCGGGCGAGCGCTGCACCTGGTTCCTGACTCCCTCGAACCCCTTGACCGCGCGCAAGAAATGGATCGCCGGCTCGCTCGCGCCAAAGGGCGCGGCGCATCTCGACGCCGGCGCCGCCGCGGCGCTCGCCCGCGGCAAGAGCCTGTTGCCGGCCGGAGTCACGCGGCTGGAGGGCGGTTTCGCCCGGGGGGACTGCATTCTCATACGCGACGCAAACGGCGCCGAGATCGGCAGGGGCCTCGCGACCTACGACGCCTCGGACGCCGCGCGAATCATCGGGCGTTCGTCCAAGGAGATCGAAAGCGTTTTGGGCTTCAAGGGCCCGGACGAGCTGATCCACCGCGACGACATGGCGCTCGGCGGGGAGTGATCCCGCCAGCCGCGCTCATGCCGCATGACCGATCGGTAATCCGCCATCCCTCTTGGCGCCGTCGCGGCCCGCGCCCATATTCGGAGCGCCGCGCCTTTTGACGCGGTTTGAAGTCGGAGAGATCCATGTCACCCGAAGAACGCAACCTTCTCGCCGGCCTGTTCGAGCGCATCAAGGCGAACGCCGCCGGCCCGCGCGATCAGGAGGCGGAAAACTTCATCAACGATCAGGTCAAGGCGCTGCCCGTCGCGCCCTATCTGCTGGCGCAGACCGTCATCGTGCAGGATATGGCGCTGCAAGCGGCGAATCAGAAGCTGCAACAGCTCGAGCAGCGCGTGCGGGAACTCGAATCGCAGCCCAAGTCTTCGGGCGGCTTCCTCGGCGGCTTGTTCGGCGGCGCGGCCGCCGCTCCGCCGCCGCCGCCGCGTCCCGCGCCGCAATATGGACAGCCGCAGGGCGGTCCCTGGGGCGCGCCCCCGCAGCAACAGGGTTATGCGCCGCAGCAGGGCTATGCGCCGCAACCGCAAGGCGGCTTCGCTTCGCCCTTCGGCGGCGCTCCGGCGCAGGGCGGCGGCTTCTTGAAGGGCGCGCTGGGCGCCGCGGCCGGCGTCGCCGGCGGCGTGCTGCTCGCCGACAGCATCCGCGGGTTGTTCCACGGCGGCATGGGCGGCGGATTCGGCGGCGGGCTGGGGATCGACAGCGGCTTCCAGCACGGCGGCTTCGGCGGCGGCGAGACCACGGTCATCAATAATTATTACGGCGACGACCCGCAAACCGGCGGCGCGGGCGGCGCGGGCGGCGCGCCGACCGACGCCGGCTATGCCGATCGCCCCGACGACAACGCCGGCGCGCAGGACGCCGACTATGCGGACGACGGCAACTACGACGACGCCGGTTTCGACAGCGGCGGAGACGGCGGCTTCGACGTGTGATCGGCAAGGCCGGCTCCGCGATCCCCCTCGCGGAGTCGCATTTCTTGCGGACGGCGCCGGGCGTCGTGCTACTCCATCGCCGCCTCGATCGCCCGCGCCAGCGCGCCGAGGCGCTGTTCGATCAAAGCGGGGGTCTCGCAGACGTAGACGGTCGCCTTGCGGCGCTCCTCGAACATGCGCAGGTTCCACTCCAGCGCCTTCGACAATTCCTGAATTTCTCCCGGATCGCGGCGCGCGTCCTGCGCCTCTCGCAATTTTTGCGTCGAATCGCGCAGTCTTTGCGCGAAGTCCTTTTGCGCGCGGCCGTAGCGCTCCAGCCCGGCGACGACGTCGGCGCGTTCGCGGTCGAGCTTGTCGTAAACGCCGGCGAAGAGCTGGCCGAGGCGTTCCTTGCGCGCGGCGCCGGCCGATTGCGCGAAATCCGCGACGAGTTTTTGCGCCTCTTCGAGCGGCGTGCGCCGCGCCGCGAGTCGCGCGACGAGATCGGCGTCGTTCCCGCGCGGCGCGGCGTCGATCGGCGGCCCGCTCCAAATCGCGGCGAGCGACAGATTGGCGACCTTCACCTGCCGGCACGGCCAATCGCTCTCGGGGCGGGTCGGCGGTTCGGCCCGCGCGCCGAGCGGAGCGGCGAAAGCGAGCGACAGGACGAAGACGGGTGCAAGACGCATGACGACGGGGCCTCCTCGTCCTGCCATAGCGCATCGGCGCGGCGCATGTCATGCGTCGGCGGCGCACAAAAAACCCGGCCGCGAAGGCCGGGTTTTTCTCTCGTCGATCGTTTCGCGATCAGTATTTGGCCAGAACCGGGGCCGCCGCGAAGGGGTTGAAGTGCCAGTTGACGCCGGCGCGAACCGTGTGGAAGCGCGTCGGGGACTCTTGGACGCCGACCAGGATCGGGCCGCCGGTCAAGGGACGAGCCGAGGTCCGGGTCGAACCGAGGTCGGTGTAGAGATATTCGATCTTGACCGAGAAGTTGGTCAGCAGCGGGTGCCAGCCGTTCAACAGATATTCGATGCCGCCGCCGGCCGCCCAGCCGATGCGGGTGTCGTCGTAATTGCCCTTGGCGACCGTGCCGAAGCCGAAGGCCGCAGTGGTGGGGGCGGTGAAGGTGTCGGCGAAGGAGGCGTTGTGCACGACTCCGCCGTAGGCGACGCCGCCGGTGCCGAACACCAGCAATTGCGGGATGGAGGGCAGGGTCACGCCGATGCGGCCGCGCACCGTGCCGAACCAATCGACGCTCTTCGTCGAATAGGCCGTCTGCAGATGCCCGAACCAGGGCGCGGGCTCGGCGACGCCGTTCCAGCCCTGCACGGTCGAATGCACGTCGGAAGCCTGCCAATCGGCTTCGAGGCCGACGACCAGCCACGGGTTGAACTGATAGTTGTAGCCGACCTGACCGCCGCCGAGGACGCCGTTGAGGTTCTGCGGCAGCGTCCAGGCGGAGGCGAGCGGAAGCGTGGTGGACACCGGAGCGAAGCCGGACAAATAGGCCAAGCCGCCGTTTTCGTTGGAGTTGTTGCCGAAGCCGTAGCCGATGTTGATACCGCCATAGATTCCGGTCCAGGTGAGCACCGGCGCCGGGGCGACGTAGACCGGGGGAGCCTTGCGGCTGGGAAGGTCGGCGGCGATGGCCGATCCGGCGACGAGCGCCAGCGCGATGCCGGCGGCGGAAGTGAGCTTTTTCATGGTTTGCGCCCCGTCGATTTTCAGGTCTTGCGGTTCCCGGCGGCCAAGCTCCCTTGGCTTCCTTTCCCGCGGAAATGGCGAAGCGCGTTCACGACCTCGCCGATGAACGAACCCTAAGTCGGGCCCTCGCCGCCGGTCAATCGAAACGAGCCCGTTTGCGCGCCACCGCGTTCGATTGTCGGGCAGCGTGACATATTGGCCACAGGAAGCCGGGTCTTGATCAACATCAAAATTAAATAACTTCAATGGCTTGTGCGCTCACCGACGTTCTTTTCTCAACCGTGTCCAATAGTCCAATCGTTTCGTGATCTCTCTTTCGAAGCCGCGCTCCACCGGTTCGTAGAGCTTTCGCGGCTGCAACGATTCGGGCCAGTAGTTTTGGCCCGAAAATCCCTCCGGCGCGTCGTGGTCGTATTCGTAGCCGGCGCCGTAGCCTTCCGTCTGCATGAGCGTCGTCGGCGCGTTCAGTATGACCTTGGGGGGCATGAGCGAGCCGGCGTCGCGGGCCAGCCTTTGCGCGCGCTTGTAGGCGACGTAGGCCGCATTGGATTTGGGCGCGGTGGCGACGTAGATGACCGCCTGCGCCAGCGCCAATTCGCCCTCGGGACTGCCGAGGAAATCATAGGCGTCCTTCGCCGCATTGGCGACGACGAGCGCCTGCGGATCGGCGAGGCCGACGTCCTCGACGGCCATGCGGACGATTCGGCGCGCCAGGAACAATGGGTCTTCGCCGGCGTCGAGCATCCTGGCGAGATAATACAGCGCCGCGTCGGGATCGGAGCCGCGCACGCATTTGTGCAGCGCGCTGATCAGATTGTAATGGCCTTCCTGCGCCTTGTCGTAGATCGGCGCGCGCCGCTGCACGACCTCGGCGAGCTTGGCCCGATCGAAGGTCTCGCCGGGATTCGCCGCGCGCCAAATCTCCTCGGCGAGGGTCAGCGCCGCGCGGCCGTCGCCGTCCGCCATCGCCAGCAGCGCCGCGCGCGCATCGTCGTCCAGCGGCAGGGGCTTGCCCTCGATCTCCTCGGCGCGCGCCAGCAGCCTGGCGATCGCCTGCCCGTCCAGGGCGCGAAACATCAGGACGCGGGCGCGCGACAGCAGTGCGGCGTTGAGTTCGAAGGACGGGTTTTCCGTCGTCGCGCCGATCAGGACGATCGAACCGTCCTCGACGACGGGGAGAAAACCGTCCTGCTGCGCACGGTTGAAGCGGTGAATCTCGTCGACGAAGAGCAAGGTGCCCTGTCCGGCGGCGCGACGCGCGCGCGCCGCGTCGAAGGTCTTCTTGAGTTCGGCGACGCCCGAAAAGATCGCCGAAATCTGCACATAGGAGAAGGTCGTCTCATGCGCCAGCAGCCGCGCCACGGTGGTCTTGCCGGAGCCGGGCGGCCCCCAGAAGATCATCGAGCCGAGCCCGCCGGCCCGCAGCATGCGCGTGATGGCGCCGTCCGGGCCGAGCAGATGCTCCTGCCCCACGACCTCCGAGAGCCGCTTCGGCCGCAGACGGTCCGCCAGCGGACGCGGCGCGTCCCGCTCCATTCCAGCCGCCCGAAAAAGATCGCTCATTCGCGGGCGCCAGATCGAGACGCGGCGCCCGCGCCGGGCGGCGCCGAGAACATCGGGCGCGGAAACGGCGCGTGCGTTGCGGCGCCGGTTACATAAGTTACTGGCTTCTTGCCCATTGCGGCGCTCCATTAACGGAGATTTAACCTTCGCGCAATTATTACCGATACATGAACGGCGGCGCCGCCTTTTCGCGGGCGTGGGGAAATTCGATGGCCGCTCGGTAGGCGCGTGCGTGGCGTAGGTGCGGCGTCAAGGCAAACCACACGAATGGAACGGTCATCATCATGCGCACGATTGCATTCCTTACACAGAAGGGCGGGACAGGCAAAAGCACGCTCGCCAGCAATGTCGCCGCCGCCGCAACCCTCGCCGGGGAAAGGGTTTTCATCCTCGACCTCGATTCCGCGCAGTCGCTCGCCATCTGGTCGAAGGTGCGCGGACGCGTCGACATCGGCGTCGAGCGCGTGCCCGCCGCCAAACTCGCCAAGACGCTGGAGGCGATCGAGAAGAAGGGCGTCACGCTCGCGGTGATCGACGCGCCCGGCGCCGACGGCGAAGACCTCGACGCCTCGCTCGCCGCCGCCGATCTCTGCATCATTCCCGCGCGCCCCAACGCTTTCGACCTCTGGGCCAGCGAAATCACCCGGGCAAAGGTCAAGGCGAGCGGCAAGGATTACGCCTTCCTGCTCAATCAATGCCCGCCGGCGCAGCAAAGCTCGCGCGTCGAGCAAGGCGCGAAGGCGCTCGAAGCGATGGGCGCGTTGCTGACTCCCTTGATTTCGGCGCGGGTCGACTACCAGGAGGCCGCGCGACACGGCCAGTCCGTCGGCGAATTGTTTCCCAACGGCGTCGCCGCCCAGGAAATCCGGGATCTTTGGACCTCCATCAAGCGTCGCCTGAAGCGCAACGCCGCCGCGCCGGCCAAGGTCGAGGCCAAAGCCGCCGCCAAGCCGGAGCCCAAAGCCGCGAAGATTGCGCTCAAAGCCGAGAGCGCCGCACCCAAGCCGGCGGTCGCCGCGCCGAAGCCGGCGCCCAAGCCCGCGGTCGCCGCCGCCAAGCCCGCGGCCAGCGCGCCCAAGCCCGCGGCCAGCGCCCCCAAGCCCGCGGCCAGCGCCCCCAAGCCCGCGGCCAGCGCCCCCAAGCCCGTTGCGGAAGCCGCCAAGGCGGCGGCGAAGCCGACGCGCAAGGCCGCCTGATTTCGTTGGGGGCGCGGCGACGGGCCCCACGACCGGGCGAAGCCCGGCGAACGGGCCGCCGCAAGCAAGATTTCGCCGTTCGGCGCCGAGAGGCGCGGACGGCTTTCTTCCGTTTGTCATGATCCCGCAATGCGAATCTGGTTCTTCGGCCGAAGCGGCTTGAACCACCGGCGCTTCCGCGCCCCAACGCATGGACCTGGCGATGGACGACACGGCGGCGAACCGATACCGCACCTTGTTTCTCTCCGATTTGCATCTGGGCTCGCGCGGGCTGCAATCGGAGCTTCTCCTGGATTTTCTGCGGCACAACGACGCCGAGACCGTCTATCTCGTCGGCGACATCGTCGACGGCTGGCGCTTGAGGAACGGCTGGTACTGGCCGCAATCGCACAACGACGTGGTGCAGAAGCTGCTGCGCAAGGCGCGCAAGGGCGCGCGAGTGATTTACGTCCCCGGCAATCACGACGAATTCGCGCGCGAGTACGTCAACCTCAACTTCGGCGGGATCGAAGTGGTCCCGGAGGCGGAGCACGTCACCGCCGACGGCAAGAGGATGTTGATCATTCACGGCGATCAGTTCGACATCGTGGTGCGTCACGCCAAATGGCTGGCCTATCTCGGCGACTGGGCCTACGAGTTCGCACTGCGGCTCAACACGCACTACAATCGCTTGCGACGCCTGCTGGGAATGGAATACTGGTCTTTCTCCGCCTGGGCGAAGTTGAAGGTGAAGGACGCCGTCAATTTCATCGGCGACTTCGAGGAGACTCTCGCCGCAGAGGCCAAGCGGCGCGGCGTCGACGGCGTCGTCTGCGGACACATTCATCATGCGACGATCAAGGAGATCGACGGCGTGCTCTATGTGAACACCGGCGACTTCGTCGAAAGCTGCTCGGCCGTGGCTGAGCACGAGAGCGGCCGCCTGGAGATCATCCACTGGCGGACCACCGCCGAGGAGCGCGCTTTGGCGGAGGCGCGCACGCCACTGCAATTGACACAGCAAGCGGCCGCCTGATGGACATATTGATCGCGACGGACGCTTGGCGTCCGCAAGTCAACGGCGTCGTGCGTTCCCTCGAGTCCATGGCCAAGGCCGCGGGGGCGCTCGGCGCGCGGATCGACTTCGTCACCCCGCGCGACTTCAATTGCGTGCCGATGCCGACCTATCCCGAGATCGGCCTCGCCATAGCGACGCCGCGCGCCGTGGCGCGCAAGCTCGAACAGGGGTACGATCACGTCCATATCGCGACGGAAGGGCCGGTCGGTCTCGCCGCGCGGGCCTGCTGCATGGACCGGCGGCGGATCTTCACGACGAGCTATCACACGCGCTTCCCCGAATACGTCCATGCGCGCGCCGCGATTCCCGTGGATTGGAGCTATGCCTATCTGCGCTGGTTCCACAATGGCGGGGCCGGGACGATGGTGTCGACGCAAAGCCTCGCGCGCGAACTCTCCGAGCGCAACTTCAAGCGGATGTTGCGCTGGTCGCGCGGGGTGGATCACGCGACGTTCAACGCCAAGGCGCAAGTCGAGCTCGACTTCCCGCGGCCGATCTTCCTTTACGCCGGCCGCCTCGCCGTCGAGAAGAATCTCGACGCCTTTCTCTCGCTCGATTTGCCGGGCACCAAGCTCGTCGCCGGCGACGGTCCGGAGCGCAAGCGTCTCGAGGCGCAATATCCGAACGCGCGCTTCGTCGGGGTCAAGAGCAGCGCCGAACTCGCGCCGCTCTACGCCAGTTGCGACGTCTTCGTCTTCCCCAGCCGCACCGACACTTTCGGCATCGTGCTGCTGGAGGCGATGGCCTGCGGCGCGCCGGTCGCGGCCTTTCCGACGCCGGGCCCGCTCGACGTCGTCGGGGCCAGCGGCGCCGGCGTGCTCGACGAGGATTTGCGCGCGGCGGCGCTCGCCGCGCTGCGCGTCGATCGCGAGATTCCGCTGCGCCACGCGCGCACCTTCACCTGGGAAAACAGCGCCCGGCAATTTCTCGACGCGGTCAGCATCGCCCGCGGCTCGCCGCCGCCGGCGCGCCGGCCCGGCGAGGAATGCGACTTCGCGCTCGGCCGCAACGTCGCGCGGCCGTAACCGTCCTCAGGGCGACGTCCAGGGATAGGTCCAGGTTTCCGTCAGCGCCCGGCCGCCGCCGCGCAGGAACAGGCGCAGATCGGCGGTCTCGCCGGCCTTGACCGACACGTCGAACATCGCGCGCAGCCCGTCGATGTGCGAATTGGCGGCGAGGCTCTTCCTGAGAATTTGACCGTTGGTCGCCGAGGCCACCACCTCGACCTCGCTCGGATCGGCCACGTAATAGGCGAGATCCCCGCCGGCGAAGTCGACCAGGAAACGGCGGGAATTCACCGCGACGGCTTCGGAAGAGCCCAGCGCCTTCGGCGGGGCGCGGAAGGTGTTGACGACTCGGCCGCCCGGCGAGAAGCGCGACTGATCGAGACTGGCCGAGATCTTATAGGAGAAACCGAAGGGTTTTTGCGCCTCCGGCGCCGCGGCGGGCGTCCAGCTGGCGACGATGTTGTCGTTGGTTTCGTCCTCGGTGGAAAGTTCGATCAGTTCGACCCTACCGGCGCCCCAGGCGCCTTGCGGCTCGACGAAATAGCTCGGACGCGATTCGTAGCCGAGATCGAGATCCTGGTACGATTCGAAGGCGCGGTCGCGCTGCATCAGACCGAATCCCTTGGGATCCTTGTCCATGAAACTGCTGATGCGCGCCGCGAGCGGATTGCCGAGTGGACGCCACAGCCACTCGCCCGAGCCGGTCTCCATCAGCAGGCCGTCGGAATCGTGCAATTCGGCGCGAAAGCCGTCGCGGATGCGATGGTCGTTCTCGCCGGTGAGGAACATGGAGGTGAGCGGCGCGAGACCGAACTTCACCTTGGCGCGCCGCGGAAACAAGGCGGCCTCGATGGAAAGCTCGCTGTCCTGCCCCGGCGTCAGTTCGAATCGATAGGCGCCCGCCGCGGCCTCGCCGTCGAGCAGCGCGTAAATCGTAGCGTGGCCGCTGCTGACGCCCGGCGTTTCGACCCAGAACTCGCGGAAGAAGGGGAAGGTTTCCTTGTCCGTCCCCGCCTCGACGCAGAGCGCGCGCGCCGAGAGGCCGTATTTCTGCTCGCGCCCGAGAAAGCGGAAATAGCTCGCGCCGAGGAAGGAGATCGCCTCGTCGTTCACATGCGGATCGTTCAGCGGATAATGCAGGCGAAAGCCGGCGAAGCCGAGATTGACCGGCAGGGAGGCGCCCGGTTTCAGCGCGCCATAGTCGAACAGCGCGGTCGAATAGGGAATGGGGGCGGCGATGCCGTCGCGGATGACGTTCACCGTCACCGGACGGCGATACAAAAAGCCGAGATGGAAAGTCTCGAGACGGAAGGCGCCGCCGGCCGAGGTGAGCAGTGCGCGCTCCGGTCTGAAGCGAATCGCCCGCCACGCGTCGTAGTCGAGATTTTCGAACGGCTCCGGCAGGCGGTTCGCAGCGTCCTCGAAAGGCGCATTGGCGAGGCGCCGCGCGCGCTCGATCACCTCGGTGAAGGAAAAGCGCGGCGGCTTGCCGGAGGATTCCGCGGGCGGCGGCCCCGCGCCTTCGGCGCGAGCAACGGTTTGCGGCGCCGCCGCCGCGGCGAGCGCCGCGAGCAGCTTGCGGCGGGTCAGCTCGGTCATTCGGAACCTTCTCGAACGGGGCGCCAGGCGCCCTTTTCACGCGGTGTTTCGTCTCCCTGCGCACGGCAGGCGCGCGATGCCTAGCCGTGTTCGCCCAAGCTGGCAAGACGGCCGGGCAGGGCGATCCCTTTGCGCGCAGGAGGGGAGGCCGGCGCGGCGCCGCCGCGAGAACGGCGCGTCGACGCCTTGCGCGACGTCGCCCTGGAAACATCGCGGTCGCGGCGCATTGGGCCCCTTCGAGCGCGGCTTTTGGACGCGTCGACCGTGTCGATTCCGCCAGCGCGATCGCGAGGCGCCCGAATTGATTCGCCCGAATGGATTCGCCCTTGTCAAAACCGCCGAACGGCAAGACTATCGATGCTCCATGAGAGAAGTTTTCGCATCTTTTCCTAACGGGGCGCATGGGCGATGCGTGGAGCGAGGTAAAGCACATGGTGGAGGAAAACCCCGACCCGAGACCGCAGGCCGTTCGGAAAATGCGTCAGATCGTCGACCCTTTGGGCTATTTCGCCTCAGAGGGATTTCATCTCCTCGGGCTGTTCGCGATCCTCGCCGTGACCGTCTTCGCCGGCGCGCAGGCGTTCTTCAGAATGGCGGAGCGGGGCGTCGCGTCGATCGAAGACCTGCTGCTGCTGTTCATCTATCTCGAGATCGGCTCGATGGTCGGCATCTATTTCCGCACCAACCACATGCCGGTGCGCTTTCTGCTCTACGTCGGCATCACGGCGCTGACGCGGCACATGATCGGCTATGTGCAAAAGGACGCGCCGCCCGACGCCGGCATACTGATCCTCGCCAGCGCGACGCTCATCCTGGCCCTGGCCGTCCTGGTCGTGCGCTACTCCTCGGCGGCTTTCGGATCGGGCGAGGCCAATCGGGAAACCAAGGCGGATTGACGGGCGCGGGGGAAGCGGCGCGCCATTCGGAGACTCGCCCCTCCCCCTTGATTAAAACGCCCCTCCCTGCTTTTAACGCGGTGCAGCATCGCCCTCGGCAAGGAGCCCCGCATGTCGTCGTCTTGGCCCGTTTACGGCAAAATCGCCGGTCCCATCGTTTTGATCGGCTTCGGCTCCATCGGGCGGGGGATCCTGCCGCTGCTCGAGCGGCATTTCGAGTTCGACACGAGCCGCTTCACGGTCATCGACCCGTCGGACGCCCACAAGCATCTGCTCGACGTGCGCGGCATAAATTTCGTCAAGACCGGGCTGACCGAGGCCAATTACCGCGAGGTCTTGACGCCCTTGCTGACCAAGGGCGGCGGCCAGGGCTTCATCGTCAATCTGTCGGTAGAAGTCTGCTCGCTCGACATCATCAGACTGGCGCGCGAGTTGAAGGCGCTTTACGTCGACACGGTCGTCGAGCCCTGGCCGGGCTTCTATTTCGACCCCAAACTCGGCAACGACCAGCGCACCAATTACGCGCTGCGCGAGACCGTGCTGGCCGAGCGCCGCAAGAATCCCGGCGGCTCGACCGCCGTTTCATGCTGCGGCGCAAATCCCGGCATGGTGTCCTGGTTCGTCAAGCAGGCGCTGCTGAACGTCGCCAAGGACACGGGCGTTCAGGTCGCGACGCCGGCGAGCAAGGCCGAATGGGCGGCGCTGGCGCAAAAGCTGGGCGTCAAGGGCATTCACATCGCCGAGCGCGACACGCAGCGGGCGCGAAATCCCAAGCCGCGCGGGGTCTTCGTCAACACTTGGTCGGTCGAGGGCTTCGTTTCGGAAGGCCTGCAGCCGGCCGAACTCGGCTGGGGCACGCATGAGAAGAGCCTGCCCGCCATCGCCGGCACGCACGAGACCGGCTGCGGCGCGGCGATCTATCTGAATTCGCCGGGCGCCAACACCAGAGTGCGCAGCTGGGCGCCGACCCCCGGCGCGCAATATGGCTTCCTCGTCACCCACAACGAAGCCATCTCCATCGCCGATTTTCTGACGGTGCGCGACGGCGCCGGTCAGGCGGTCTATCGCCCGACCTGCCATTACGCCTATCACCCGGCCGACGACGCGGTGCTGTCGCTGCACGAAATGTTCGGCGCCGCCGGCAAGCGCCAGCCGAAAGAACACATTCTCGACGAGCACGAGATCGTCGACGGCATCGACGAACTCGGAGTCCTCCTCTACGGCCACGCCAAAAACGCCTATTGGTACGGCTCGCAGCTCTCGATCGAGGAGACGCGCGAACTCGCGCCCTATCAGAACGCCACCGGGCTGCAAGTGAGTTCGGCGGCGCTCGCCGGCATGGTCTGGGCGCTGGAGAATCCGCAGGCCGGCATCGTCGAGGCGGACGAAGTCGACTTCAAGCGCTGCCTCGACGTGCAGACGCCCTATCTCGGCCCGGTCGTCGGCGTCTACACGGATTGGACGCCGCTCGACAACCGCCCCGGTTTCTTCCCCGAGGACATCGACCTCGAGGATCCGTGGCAGTTCAAGAATATTTTGGTGAAGTGAGGCGATCGGGCCTTGCGGGGACGGCAGCCGGAGCGGCGAGCGCCCTTGCCCGTCCCCAAAACGCGCGTGGCCCCTTACTTCTGCTGCGTCAGGAAACACATTTCGCTCGGAAGCCGCGTCATCGCGAGCGAAGCGAAGCAATCCAGGGACCGCGTCAGCCAGGTACCGCATTCCCTTGGCGGCGGCGTAAGAGATTCAGGTCTCTCCCGCGACTCCTGGATTGTTTCCTGCGCTCGCAATGATGGTGTGGACGGCCTCGCCCAACGGCATCAAAGTGCCAAGAAATTGGTCGCCGGAGCGCCACAAGAGGGGAGACCGTCCATGAAGAAATATACGCGAGTTGGGGTCGATCCGGGCAAGAACTATTTTCAGGTCCACGCGCTGCCGGCCGATGGCTCCGCGCCTGCGACACGCAAGAACAAGCGTTCGAATTTTCTGGCGTTCTTCGCGGGAATCGCGCCCTGCGAGATCGGCATGGAGGCCTGCGGCTCGGCGCACTATTCGCAAGCTGCCGGTGATGGCGGCGACGTCGCTCTTGCGCGTCATCGGCGACCGCACGGGCGCGCTCGCCGAATGGGTGCGCTCGATCTGCTGTTTGTCGTTGTGCGCCTGAACGACATCGACCGCCGCCACCAGCATGCTCCCCGCGGCGACGGCCGCCCGCGCATTGTAGCATTGCTCGAAGCCGCCGCCCGCCACCGGCATGATGCGCGAGTCTTCGTCGGTGAGATTGATCCGATCCTTCGTCCGCGGTCGCTCTGTCGGCGGCTCTGGCGACTTGCCCCCGGGCTTCTTGCCCGTCGCCGCCGTCTTGCCGCGCGCGCGGCAAGCTTCGCCTCATGGCTCGGCCAGCTCGCGTTCGCAACGCTCCTTGGCCCGCGCTTCGATCTTGGCGCGCGCTTCGGCGATCTTGCGCAAGCGCTCCTCGCGGCGCTCCAACTCCTCTGGAATCGACATGCCGTCGGGAACGTCCGCGTCGTCCGCCGCCTGGGCTCTGGCCATCAGATCGGCCACTTCCGCCTTCATCTGCGCTTCGATCTTGCCCGCGTGCTCGTAAGACAGCGCGCTGTGGCGGCTGGCCATAGCCCGACGCTTGCGACGGGCGTCTTGCAGACGCCCTTTGGGCGTGGATCTTCGTGCCGTCCAGCGCCACCGCGCCCATCTTCAGCACGCCCATCTCGCGCGCCAGCAAAAGGACCTTGACGAACAGCCCTTCGATCTCCTTCAGGAACCGTCGGCGGAACGCCGCGATCGTGTCGTGGTCGGGATGGTCGTTGGCGGCGATGAAGCGGAACGCCACGCTGTCATAGGTCGCCCGCTCCAGCTTGCGGCTCGAAAACACGCCCGTCGCATAGCCGTAAACCAGAAGGCCGAGCAGCATCGCCGGACGATAGGACTTCGAGCCGGAGCCGCGATAATCCCCGCCCATCGCGCGAAGGTCGAGCCCGTCGATCACCTCCACGACGAAGCGCGCCAGATGCCGCTCCGGAATCCATTCGTCCACGGACGGCGGCAGCAAAAATCCGGTGTCCCGGTCAATCGCGCGGAAGTTGGCCATCGACACACGCCCGTCGTCAGGTGAGAATCATCTTGCCGATTCTAGCCCGGACGAGCGCGCCGAGTTAAATCCGACAGGCTGCTAGCGCTGGGCAACGTGGTGGCGGGGGCAGAAAGCGCCGCGCGAGCCGTGCAGATAGCTGATAGGAGCGACAGCAAATTTCAAATGAGGCTCATTCCCCGTTTTGGGGCGATGGGCTGATAACCGTCTCGACGAGGGCGCCGAGGCGGGCGTTGTGCACGAATTGGAAGAAGGCGACATAGAACGGCAGTTTCTCCTGCGACACCCCGCGATGCGGGCGCAGCCACGAGCGCAGCAGCGACCAAAATCCCTCGATCGTGTTGACGTGGACTTCGCAAAAGCCATCGCCGTCCTCATCGGCGCGCGTATTCGCCGCGAGCATGGCAAACCGTCTTGTGACCGAAACCCCACGCTTGCAGGCGCGCATAAATGTCATATTCATCCGTATGGATCAACGCGCCTGTGGCGATGCTCGCCATGATGATTGGCTTTATCGTGACTTGACGAACATTTTCAAGAACGCTCAGGACGACTTGTCCACCGCGCTGTATTATTCCAAGAATCGGCGGCTTTTCCTTTTCCATCGTGCCGCGTCCCGGCGCGCCGCGCAAGCGGTTGCGCCGTCCTTCGCGGTTTTTTTTCGACGGCGGCGGGATTGCCCTTGTGACCGGCGACGACATAGACCTCGTCGATCTCGACCTCGCCCGACAAGACCACTTGCGGCGTCTTGCGCGCGAAGTCTTCGCGCAATTGCCTCGTCATTTCCTGCGTGTCGCTTTCATTGAGGCCAAGCTCCTGCGCGATCTGCCGGTTCGAGAGGTTCAAACCCATAAAATACAAGCATAGAATCCAAACTTGCAGCGGCTGATGACGACCCGCTAGAACCGTACCAGAAAGGTCGTCAAAGCGACAACCACAAGCTTTACAAAGATACCGCTGACGGTGCGGCTGCGCATCGTCATGGCCGTTGCGGAGAACGGAATCGCTGTCGCATTTGCAACATCGCACGCCTTCCGGCCAGCGGTGGGCGCGCACGAAGTCAAAGCACTTGGCGTCGTCAAGCAATCCTGTCAAATTCAACGTGAGGTTCATGGGTCCGACCCTTTCTGATTCGGTCGGACGCCAATAGATTCAGCAAATTCGGTCGGCGGGAATCCTCGCGCCCCGAGTCATTTCGTCGCAGCCTCAAACGCACTGCGCCATCACCCCAAAACGGGGAATGAGCCTAACCAAAATTCCAGCGTGAGAGAGTGTCCAACGAAGCTGTTCGGCCCGTCTCCAGCATCGATGGGCCATCGTTTCATAGCGTCCCGTTGTAACCTGCGGATGAGGAATTTCGTAGGAAATCACGCGGGCGCCCTCTGGCGTCGCGCGGCCTGGGAAACTGTCGGGAATTGGCAATTGCGTTGCCCCGACCCTCAACCGAATGCATTTTCCGTGGCGCGGCGCCCTTGCATCGGCGCGCATGTTGCGGCATGGAAGAGCCCGCCGGGCTCTTGGCCCCGCAGGAGTGTAGCTCAATTGGTAGAGCACCGGTCTCCAAAACCGGGGGCTGCAGGTTCGAGTCCTGCCACTCCTGCCAGTAGAATCAATGCCTTGGGCTTTCGGTTTCCCCCGTCCGCGCCAGATGTGCGCTCCACGTCTCGCTCACGCGCCCCCAGCGGATCGCGCTGCTTCGCCAAAGACCCGGCGCGACCTTTTCCGTTTCGGCGTTTCAAACAACGGCGGGAGCGCCTTCGGGCGTGAGGCCGAGAAGGGGCGGAAGGGCTGCTTTACGCAATTTGAAGGCCCCTCTCCGTGAAAACGGCGAGAGGGAATCGCAAGCGCTCACCCCTTCACGCACACCACTTGGCGCAGCCTATGGACGATCTCGACGAGATCGGCCTGCGCGGCCATCACCGCGTCGATGTCCTTATAGGCCCTGGGCGTCTCGTCGATCACCTCTTCGTCCTTGCGGCACTCCACCCCGGCCGTCGCCGCCGCGTGATCGGCGAGCGTGAAGCGGCGCTTCGCCTCGGCGCGCGACATGGCTCGCCCCGCCCCATGCGAGCAGGAGCAAAAGCTGTCGGCGTCGCCCTTGCCGCGCACGATGAAGCTCTTCGCCCCCATCGACCCCGGAATGATGCCCATCACGCCCGCCCGGGCGTTCACCGCGCCCTTGCGCGTCACCAGCACGTTTTCGCCGAAGTGGTTTTCGCGCGCGACGTAATTGTGGTGGCAGTTCACCGCCTCGAGATGCGCGTCGAAGGGCTTGGTCACGATTCTGCGCAGCGCCTCGACCGCATGGCGCATCATCACCTCGCGGTTTTTCAGCGCGAAGCTCTGCGCCCATTCGACCGCCTCGAAATAATCGTCGAAGCCTTGCGTGCCCTCCGGCAAATAGGCGAGATCCTGGTCCGGCAGGTTGATGAAGTAGCGGCGCATGTCCTCCTTGGCGCGCTCGATGAAATAGGAGCCGATGGCGTTGCCGACGCCGCGCGACCCCGAATGCAGCATCAGCCAGACGCGATCCGCTTCGTCGAGACACACTTCGAGAAAGTGATTGCCCGTCCCGAGCGTGCCGAGATGTTTTACGGAATTGGACTTGGCCAGCTTCGGATGCTTCTCGACGATTTTCGCAAATCCCGGCGCGAGCTCGGCCCAAGCCGCCTCGGTTTCGGCGGGCGGCTCGCTCCAGGCGCCCTTGTCGGTCAGCCCCTTGCCGACGCTGCGGCCATGCGGCACGGCCTGCTCCAGCCCGGCGCGCAACGGAGCCAGCGTGTCGGGCAGATCGGCGGCGTTGAGCGAGGTGCGCACCGCCATCATGCCGCAGCCGAGATCGACGCCGACCGCCGCCGGCACGATCGCGCCCTTGGTCGGGATCACCGAGCCGATCGTCGAGCCCTTGCCGTAATGCACGTCCGGCATCACCGCGAGCCATTTGAAGACGAAGGGCATCTTGGCCGTGTTGAGCAATTGCTGCTTCGACGCGTCGTCCACCGGCACGCCGCGCGTCCACATTTTTACCGGCGCGGCTTTGGCCGCCGCGGCGGCGTCGAAAGATTCGGTCAGCAGGTCGTAGGCGCGGTCCATTCTGCTTCTCCAAGAAAGTCGCGGCGACAAGTCGTGACGGGACGCGCGGACTCGAACCGCTCGGGCGCCCGTTTTGGCGGGCGTCACAACCAATGTAGTCCCGCCGGCATTCGCCGCGCAAAGTCGTGGTCGAGGAAAGAGCCGCGACGACGAGAGTGATGGAACATTTCTCTCTCGAGGGCGCTTGCGCGCCGCCGATCGAGCCCCGCTCTACCGACTGAGCTACGGGCTTGCGCCCGGCGGGAGTCGAACCCGCGACCTGGTCATTGACAATGATGTAGTTCCATCGGCATTCGTCGCGGCGTCTTCTCCTTTGGCATGCGGTCATGGCGACGAGGTGGACGAGAGGCGGGCTCCCGATAGCGGTGAGTCGGGTGCGTTTTCCGAAACGCAGCGCCCATTGGAGGATGTACTCCCGTCGGCATTCGCCATGGTTTTTTATCGTTACGCCGTGGAGAGGCCCCCACCCTAACCCTCCCCCGCTTCGCGGGAGAGGGAACGCGCCCCGGCGGCATGAGTCCTGACCTTGATCAAGCGTCGAGTCTGCTCCCTCTCCCGCGAAGCGGGGGAGGGTTGGGGTGGGGGCGCCTCCGAAAGAAGAGTCGCGGCGACGAGTTTTGACGGAATGCTGCTCTAACCACTGAGCTACAGGCAAGAGACCCGGCGGGAGTCGAACCCGCGACACGCAATGTAATTCCGCCGGCATTCGCCGCGCTCCGAGCCTCTCCCCGCGTGCGGGAAGAGGAGGGAAGGCCTAAAGGGTCCCGGCGACGATGTGAGCGCTTGGGCTCGATCGGTCGGGAGATTGGCGAGTTGCAGTCGATGTACTCTCGACCAGGCATTCGCCGGCGCCCTTTTTCCTTCAGGAGTCGCCGAGCTCGATCTTCTCGATCTCGCCGACCCAATGTTCCGCGTTCAATTCGCCCTTGGCGAAGAGCGCGATCGTCTCGAACACAGCGTCGGAGAAGCCGCCGACGTTGAGGATGTCCGCGCGCTCCGCCGCCTGCGTCGTCCCGTAAGGCGCGATGTCGATGCAGACGAGCCTGGCGTTCGGGTTGAACGCCTTGAGCTTCGTCCACGCCGCCATCGTCGCCGTGCCGCGACCCGACCCCGAGGCGTCCACCCAGGACTCATTGTCCGAGACGAACAGCACGAGATCGACCTTGGCGCGCTCCTTGACGAGCTTCTCCAGCGGCGCCGAGCAATTGGTGCCGCCGCCGCCGATCGAGCCGAGCTTCACGGCGTTGGTCATCACCGAGTCGCGCGGGTTGAGGTCGATCTCGACCACGTCCTGCTCGAACGGGATGATCCGCGCGCTGCGATTCGCCCGCAGCACCGCCGCCGCGACCAGCGCGGCCACGTCGACGTAGCTCATCTTCGACGTGGAGCCCTTGCGGCAGCCCGTCACGGGCGACGACATCGACCCCGACACGTCCGGGCAGACCACGACGTTTCCCTCGATCGCCGGCACATTGGCGATCGCGATCTCCATCGCGTCCTGCAACGCCTCGCGCACCTCAAACGGCACGCCCGCGTCCGTCGCCGTGTAAGCGGCGAGCAGCTGATAGGGCAGCACGCGCGCCTTAGCGATCGCATCCCCGTCGCGCAGCCGCGCAGCCGCCGCCTGCGTAAACCCTTCCACCTCGAACGCGCCGTGGCGCGCAAAAGTGTTGAGGTTCATGCGCAGCATCTGCCAGCCGCCCTTCATGCCGATCGCCGCCCAATGCTGCTTCGTCAGAGGCAGCGCGGTCAGCATTTGGAACGGCACGTTCGGCGGCTCGCGCGCGGGATCGCGCTTGAACGCCTCGAACTCCTGCGCGATGCGCGGCAGCGCCAAAGCGTCATGCGGTTTGCCGATCAGATAGCCGTAGAACGCCTCGCGCGCCTTGGACTTCGGCTTGGGGTGGACCATCTTGATCACGTCGGCGAGCGAAGGGTCCTGACCCACCGCCGCACGCATGATTTCGAGGTCCGACGCCTCTTCGAGCCAGGACGCGACGAAGCGCTTGGGCCGCGAGCCGAGGGACTTGCGCCCCACCGCGCCCGACCGCATGATCTGCACGAAGTTGCGCAGCATCTTGCCGTTGTCGACGACGCGCGGAAAAGCGCGCGCGAAATCTTGCGTCTCCAGCGTCGACAGCAGCGCGAGCAGCAAGGCCGGCATGTCCTTCATATGGCCGCGCCGACGCGCATAAATCGCCGTCTTGGCGATGAAGGAAGGGTCCACCTTGCCGGCGGCCTCCAACACGTCGGCGAGCTGATCCTTCGCCTCGGCGTAAAAGGTTGCGTTCAGCGAGCCGGTCGCGGCGAGCTGCGCGAGCTTGTGGCGCGGCGACAGCGCATAGGCCGGCGCGCCGTGATGGTTCTTGGCCGTCGCCGCCGCAACGAGCTTGCCGGCGAAGGACGCAAACAGGGATTTGTTCGCCATGGTCTTGCTCCTCGTCTCTTGTGACGAGACCGCTGTAGCGAGGCGCGTGCCAGAGCCGGAGGGCAGCCCGAGATTTAGTTCAATACACTGTTTTCATGAGAGAAAATATTTTCGGTGACGGAGGCGGCGCGCTTGCTCCCCGGAAAAATACGATATAAATATATAGCAGTTTATAATTATGGATAGGCTCATGGCCAAGCGGCGCGTCGTCATCGGATTTCTCGGCACGACGCTCGACGTCGGCAAGGACGGGCGCTGGGAGCGCTGGCGACCGACCGTCGCTCTGCATCAATTCGAGGATTTCCGCGTCGACCGCCTCGAGTTGCTGCGCGGTCCCGCCAGCGAGACGCTGGCGAAACGCGTCGTCGGCGACATCGGCCTCGTCTCGCCGCACACGCAGGTGCGCGAGCACATCGAGACGATGAAAGACCCTTGGGATTTCCAGGAGGTCTACGAGTCGCTGCGCGAATTCGCCGACGCTTACGACTTCGACCCCGAGGAAGAGGACTATTACGTCAACATCACCACCGGCACGCATGTCGCGCAAATCTGCTGGTTTCTATTGGTCGAGGCGCATTACATCCCGGCCAAGATATTGCAGCTCTCGCCGCCCAAGCGCTGGCGCGAGGGCGGACCCGGCGGCTATGGCGTCATCGACATCGATCTGGCGCGTTACGACCGCATCGCCACGCGCTTTTCCGCCGAGCGCGCCGAGGCCGCGTCCTTTCTGAAATCCGGCATTGCGACGCGCAGCAAGATCTTCAACGAGATGATCGACCGCATCGAGCAAGTGGCGATCCGCTCCAAGGCGCCCTTGCTGCTCACCGGCCCGACCGGCGCCGGCAAGTCGCAACTGGCGCAGCGCATCTACGAGTTGAAGAAGGCGCGGCATCGTTTGAAGGGCCCCTTCGTCGAGGTCAATTGCGCGACGCTGCGCGGCGACGCGGCGATGTCGACTTTGTTCGGCCACGCCAAGGGCGCCTTCACCGGCGCGCTCAGCGATCGTCCCGGCCTGCTGCGCAAGGCCGACGGCGGCATTTTGTTTCTCGACGAAATCGGCGAACTTGGGGTCGACGAACAGGCGATGATTTTGCGCGCCATAGAGGAGAAGCGCTTTCTGCCGATGGGCTCCGACAAGGAGGCCGCCAGCGATTTCCAGCTCGTCGCCGGCACCAACCGCGATCTTGCCGCCGATGTCGCCAAGGGCAAGTTTCGCGAGGATTTGCTGGCGCGCCTAAACCTGTGGACCTTCCGCCTGCCCGGCCTAAAGGACCGGCGCGAGGATTTGGAGCCCAATCTCGATTTCGAACTCGCGCGCTTCGCGCAGCGCGAGGGATCGCGCGCGACCTTCAACCGCGAGGCGCGCGAGCGCTATCTGGCTTTCGCAATGTCGGCGGAGGCGCGATGGACCGCCAATTTCCGCGATCTTAGCGCCTCGGTCACGCGCATGGCGACGCTGGCGCCGGCCGGCCGCATCACGCAGGCGCTGGTGGAAGAAGAAATCGCGCGCTTGCTGCAAGGCTGGACGCGGCCTTCCAGTGACGACGCGGAAGCGCTGCTGACGCAATTGCTCGGCGAGGAGGCGCTCGCCGGGCTCGATCTCTTCGAACGGATGCAACTCGCCGCAGTGGTCCGCGTCTGCCGCGCGCACAAGTCGCTGAGCGCCGCCGGCCGCGCGCTGTTCTCGGTCTCGCGCGCGCAAAAGCAAAGCGTCAACGACGCCGACCGGCTGCGCAAATATCTTTCGCGTTTTGGGCTGGAGTGGAGCGCCGTGGCGCGCGTATGAAGCAGGCGCCCGCCCGCCTCACCCGGCGGACGTATTTCTCGCCGGGCTGATCCACCACACGCCGGCCAGCATCGCCAGGACCAGGGCGCCGGGGATGACGGCCAGCCATGTTCCCGAGACCGCCACGGCGCCGGCGCCCGCCCAACCGTTCGAGGACAGGGCCTCGGCGAAGGTCGCGACTTTCGACGAGGTTTGCCGCCGCCGGAACTGGCTGCGTTTGGCCTGGGCGCGAAACCAATATTGAATCGCCGTGGCCGAACCCGCCGCGACCGCGACGCCGAAGAGCGAGACCAGCGCGGCATAGGGCGCGACGACCGCCAGCATCGCGACCAAGGGGACGAACACGATGCCGACGCCGAGAAGCACCGCCTCGGTCTTGGCGCGCAGCACCTTGGCCGCCGCAACGGGCGCCGTCGCGATGAGTTCCGGCGCGTCTTCGCCCGACACAGCGAGCCAGGCCAGGCCGCCGCCCAATTGTCCGGCCGCCATGATCAGGATCGGCGACAGGAAGGCCGCGACGCCGGCCTCGCTGAAAAAGCTGCGCCACAGCAGGAAGGCGGCGGGCAACAGATAGAGCAGTTGCATCAGCGTCTGCGACATCAGCCAGGGATCGCGCGTCAGTAGCGACCACTCCTTGCGGCGCAGCGCCTGCGCGGGCGATCCGCCGCGAAAGCTCGGCGCGCTCCGGCGCTGTTTTCGAGCGACCTGCGCCACGCCGCCGGCGGCCAGCGCCAGAGCGCCGAAGCGCGGCGCGAAGACGCCGATCGTGACGGCGAGCGCCAGCACGCCGAGACCGACGAGGGAGAGGAGCGCCGCCGGCTCGCCGAAAACCGCGCGCGCCGGCCATAGGATGGCGGCGTTGGGATCCAGCGCCAGCCGCTCCAACACGGCGAAGCGCGGAACGGCCATCGTGCCGAATGAGACGATCGCGACGAATTGCAGCCCGATCGCGAAAGCCGCGCCGATCACCGCCGCGACGATCTGCGAGACGAAGCGCGTGCGCCTTGCGCCGATCAGGCGGAACAGCGCGCCGACGACCGCTATGGCGACCGAGACCGCCAACATCGCGAGCGCCGCCACGACCAGATAGGCGCGCAGCCATTGCGCGCCGCCGAGCCAGGCCTGCACGTTTATCGCCGGCGCCGCGAACAGCAAGGACATGCAAAAAATCGTCGCGGCGATCGCCGCGATGCGCACGGCGAACAGCCGCGCCGTCGCGGCCGGAGAGGTCAGGATCAATTCGAGATCGCCGCGCGCGTAAAAGGCGCGCGTCACCGATTCCATCGCTTGCGACAGCATGGCCGAAAAGGTCAGCGCCATCATGCCGGCGACGACGACGAGCTCCTTTCCGTCCGCAGACCCCGTCAGCCGCGTCGAATGCGTCATGAAGAGGTAGGCGAGACCATGCACGAATCCGAGGAAGGCGAGAAAGCCGAGGACCACGCCGCCGCCGCGCCGGCGACCGCCGCGGGTCATCAGCCAAGACCAGTCGCGCCAGGCCAGCCGCGTCTCATGCAAGGCGAACCATCGAAGGGAGCCGGGCGCGCTCATGCGGCGATCCTGTCTTGCGCGACCAGCGCGAGGAAAGTGTCCTCGAGGCTGGCGTCGCCGGAACCGGCGCGCTGCCGAAGTTCGTCCAACTTGCCGTCGGCGATCAGCCGGCCCTTGGCCATGACGCCGATGCGATCGGCCATGCGCTCGGCGACCTCCAGAATATGCGTCGTCATGATCACCGAACAGCCGGCGCGCACGCGCTCGCGCAGCACGTCCTTGACGACGCGCGAGGAGCCGGCGTCGAGGCCGGTGAAGGGCTCGTCCAAGATGATGAATTTCGGCTCGTGCACCAGCGCGCCGGCGAGCGCCAGCTTTTGCCGCATGCCCTTGGAGAATTGCCCGCAGCGCTCGTCGGCGTGCGGCGCGAGGCCGAGCCAGGAAAGGAGGTCCTGCGCGCGCGTCTGGGCGAGCTTCGCCTCGACGCCCCACAGACCCGCGACGAAGTCGAGATATTCGAGCGGCGTCAGCTGGTCGTAGAGCATCGGCTCGTCCGAGACCCAGGCCATGATGCGCTTGGCGGCGATGGGATCGGCCAGCGCGTCGACGCCGAAGATGGAGATCGCCCCGCGGTCGGGCGCGAGCAGGCCGGCGACCATGCGCATGGTGGTCGTCTTGCCCGCGCCATTGGGGCCGAGCAGCGTGTAGAACTCGCCGGCCGGGACGCAGAGGTCGAGCCCGTCCACGGCCGGGCGGTCGAAGGATTTGGCCAGCCCGCGAATGCGCAGGGCGAGGGGCGACGGTTTTTCCAGCATGCAGGCCTCGCCGACGCGCCGCGCCGGTGCGGCGGCGGCGGAGTGATGGGGGTCGTGGCGGCAGGAGGACACGCTTTGCGTATATTTGGAGTAAACGCTGCGGGAACGGGGGGAGCGACGCGGCTCTCACGGCGCGGTTTCGCGCCGCGTGGTTCGGTGATAGTTTGCATGCATGAGCGCGTCGCCCAAAAATCGCCTGACGGCGGAGGAGTTTCTCGCCTGGTCCGAAAGACGGGAGGGGCGTTACGAACTCATCGATGGCGAAGTCGTGGCGCAGGCGGCGGAACGCGTCGCCCATGCACGACGCAAACATGCGGTCTGCAAAGCGCTGGAGTCCGCCATTCGCAGCGCGGGCGCTCCCTGCGAGGCCATTTCCGACGGCGTCGCGGTTCGCGTCGACAGTTCGACGGTCTACGCGCCGGACGCGCAGCTCCATTGCGGCGAGAAGCTCCCGCCGGATGCGCTGCTGGTCGAGCCGACCGTCGTCGTCGAAGTGCGTTCGCCTCGACTGGAAAAAACGACGCGCTCGGCAAGCTCGGCGGCTATTTTCAGCTCGCCAGCATCGAACATTATCTCATCGTCGATCCCGACGCGCCGCTGGTGATCCATCACCAACGCAGCGAAGGCGACGCGATCCTCACCCGCATTCACCGCGACGGCGTTTTGAGGCTCGATCCGCCGGGCCTGACCCTCGATCTGGCGGAAATATATGGCGCGGCGATCCCGGACGAAGCTGCTCGACGCATATGAGGAAGCTGCGTTTCGTGCTTTGCTGAAATTTAAGGCGGTATCGGCTCACGCCGCGCCGCCCCGCTCCTCCGCGGCCATCTCTCGTTCCAGTCGCTCGAAGACGGCTTCGCCGTCGACGATTCTCCCCGCCCGCAGCGACGCCAAGCCAGCGTCTATCTGGGCGCCGATTTCATCTTTGCGCAAAGCCTCGAACCGCTCGCGCTCCTCCATGAGGCGCAGCGCCTCGCGAACGACGTCGCTCGCGGAGCCGTATTCGCCGGTTGGCGCCTTTTGCGGCGCCAGTTGTTCGAGTTCGGATGTAAGGCTGACGTTCATGGGCGCGCCGGAGGATCGGAAGGGTTTTCGGAAATTAGCAAAAAACCAGGGCGCGGGCAAAGGCGGCTTTTGCACCCCGACGCGCGCTGTTACGGCGATCCGCGACGACGCCAAAGGCCAGCGGATGAAAACCGACGCTTTGCCGCCTGTGATTCCCGCAATGAGTTCGGCCAAAGCTTGCCTTGCGTCAAGACTGGTCCTTGGGGCCGGAATGAGAAGCGCACTCTTTCCTGGGTCCGGCGGGACCGGAGTTCGTTGCGAAATTCAACAGTGTTGCAACACGAACGAAGGCGCATCGCCGCTTCTTACGCGTGGACGCCAATTTGGAGGCAACAGCATTTCTATCCATGCCTGCTGAAAAACACGCTGATTGGGTTCAAGCGCACCCGGAGGGATGTGCGGCGTGTTTCCGTCGAACGCGATGACGTCCCAAGGTTTGGGGTTTACGGTTTGTCCATTCCTCTGCGCCAGCGCCAACAACCCCGTTTTATAAGTGCGGCCATTATCGATCCGGTGTGCATCGAGAATGGATTCCATATTTTCTTGATCGGTCAAATCGATAAAAGTCGCCGCTGCACTGGAAACGCACAACAGTCGCAAGCAAATAAAGCGTTCTTCTTTCAAAATTTCTAAAGCATATCTCACATCTGAGTGCAGATTCGTGTCGAGGCCGCTATAAGTTGATTGACCAATTCCCACCTGCGACGAAATGAGATCGACCCTGTTCTTGTTGAGAATGGTTGCCCCCCAACGAACAAAGCTGCTCGCTGCGCCGGCAACAATTTTTGCAAATGGGCGGATTGGTTCTGCGGCGCCGTTACGCCACCAATCATCGTAAGATTCGCGCTTGTCGCTGGAGGCGTAAGCAACCACGACTCGCTGTTGTTCTTCAGTCAACGAGCCGAGAATTCGGGGTGGAATGCCGTTCCACGTCAAAAGCGCAATCATTTTTCATTGTAACATGATTTGACCGCGCGTCTAGGCATTAACCATGCTTTGCGCCGCCGCTGCCTGCGTTATGTGCAAAACTCAAGAATTTCGTTCCAAAGCCAAGTCACCGAAAAGTATGAGCATTTTTCGTGCAAAACTCCGCGCCAAACAGATGCGTCATTTTGCGGCCCGGCCAGCGCAAATGGGGACGGCGGCTTTGGGTCGGAATCCGCCCAAACGCGACGACGAGGGGCGTTTCGCCTCGTGGGCGGCGCGCGGAAATGAGAGAATCGAGCGGCGCGCATTCCCTCTCCCCGCTTGCGGGGAGAGGGGACGACGCGGCGCAAGTGACGCATTATTTCCGCGCGCCCGTCACCTCACCTCCCTCACCGCCCCCCGCGCCGCACTCGTCGTCATCGCCGCATAGGCCCGCAGCGCCTTGGAAATTTTGCGCGGCCGCGGTTTTGCGGGCGCAAAACCCTTCGCCTCTTGCGCCTTGCGGCGCGCGGCGAGTTCCGCCGCGTCCACCTTCAGCGAAATCCCGCGCACAGGAATGTCGATCTCGATCGTATCCCCGTCCCGCACCAGCGCGATCGCGCCGCCTTCGGCCGCCTCCGGCGAGACATGGCCGATTGACAGCCCCGAGGTGCCGCCGGAAAAGCGTCCGTCGGTGACGAGCGCGCAGGCCTTGCCGAGGCCTTTCGATTTTATGTAGCTCGTCGGGTACAGCATCTCCTGCATGCCCGGCCCGCCGCGCGGTCCCTCGTAGCGGATCACGACGACGTCGCCCGCCTTCACCTCGCCGCCGAGAATGCCGCTGACTGCCGCGTCCTGGCTCTCGTAGACGCGCGCCGGGCCCGAAAATTTCAAGATGCTCTCGTCGACGCCAGCCGTCTTCACGATGCAGCCTTCCTCGGCGAGATTGCCCTTCAGCACGGCGAGCCCGCCGTCCTTCGAGAAGGCGTGCGCCGCGTCGCGAATGGCGCCCTTCGCGCGGTCGTCGTCGACCGACTCATAGCGGCGGTTTTGCGAGAAGGCGGTTTGCGTCGGCACGCCGCCGGGCGCGGCGCGAAAGAAGGTCTTTGCCGCTTCCGAAGCCCCGGCGGCGATGTCCCACGCCTCGATCGCATGCGCCAGCGAGGCGCTGTGCACGGTCGGCAGTTCGCCATGCACGAGTCCCGCGCGAAACAGTTCGCCCAGAATGGCGATCACGCCGCCGGCGCGATGCACGTCTTCGAGATGCACGTCGGCCTTGGCCGGCGCGACCTTGCACAGCACCGGCACGCGGCGCGACAGCCAGTCGATGTCGGCCATGGTGAAATCGATCTCGGCCTCGTTCGCCGCGGCGAGAAGATGCAGCACGGTGTTGGTCGAGCCGCCCATCGCAATGTCGAGCGTCATCGCATTCTCAAAGGCCTTGAAGCTGGCGATGGAGCGGGGCAGCGCGCTGGCGTCGTCGTGCTCGTACCAGCGCCGCGTCAGCTCGACGATGCGGCGGGCGGCCTCCAGGAACAGGCCCTCGCGGTCCGCATGCGTCGCCAGCAGCGTGCCGTTGCCGGGCAGGCCCAGACCCAGCGCCTCGACCAGACAATTCATCGAATTGGCCGTGAACATGCCGGAGCAGGAGCCGCAGGTCGGGCAGGCGGAGCGCTCGATCGTCTGCACCTCGGCGTCGGTGTATTTGTCGTCGGCCGCGGCGACCATGGCGTCGACGAGATCGAGCGCCTGTTCCTTGCCGTGCAACACGACCTTGCCGGCCTCCATCGGCCCGCCGGAGACGAAGATCGTCGGAATGTTCAGGCGCAGCGCGGCCATCAGCATGCCGGGGGTGATCTTGTCGCAATTGGAGATGCAGACCAGTGCGTCGGCGCAATGGCCGTTGACCATATATTCGACGCTGTCGGCGATGATTTCGCGCGACGGCAGCGAATAGAGCATGCCGTCGTGCCCCATCGCGATGCCGTCGTCGATGGCGATCGTGTCGAATTCCTTGGCGACGCCGCCGGCGCGTTCGATCTCGCGCGCGACGAGCTGGCCGAGGTTCTGCAGATGCACGTGGCCCGGCACGAATTGCGTGAAGGAATTGGCGATGGCGACGATCGGCTTGCCGAAATCCTCCTCCTTCATGCCGGTGGCGCGCCACAGGCCGCGCGCGCCCGCCATGTTGCGGCCGTGAGTCGAAGTGCGGGAGCGATAGGGAGGCATGGCGGTCTCTGCTCTTGGCGCGGGGCGCGGGATCGAGAGCGGATGACCTAGCGGAAGCCGCCGCGCGCCGCAACACGGCGCAAGGCGGGACGGAGCCTCAGGCCCGGCGCCGGAGCCGACGCAGGAGCGGCAGCAGCGCGAGCGTCAGGATCGAGCCGGCGGGGCCGGGAGCGGGCGCGAACAGGGTGACGTTGGCCAGCTCGTTGCCGTAGGACGCGGTTCCGCCGACGTTGAGGGATTTGAACTCCAGCGTCTCCGACGGGCCGGTCGCGACGATGGCGAAGGCGTTGTGCGTCCATTTCGCATTGGCGCCCGTGGAGCTGTCGACGGCGACCAGCGCGCCGCCGAAATAAACGTCGAGCTGCTGCGCGCCGCCGCCGTTGCGACCGCCATAGTCCCAGCTGAGATCGTAGGTCTTGCCGGCCACGAGGCCCGTCACCGTCTGCTTGACGTCGCCGAAAGTATAGGCGTTCACTTCGAGGTTGAGGCAAGCCGCGTTGGCGCAAGGGAGCCCATAGACGGAACTCTTGCCGATCTCCAAACCGTCCGCGCCGCCATTGTAAATGGCGGCGTTCGTCCAATCGGGAATGGAGGAGAAGATGCTGTAGCTTTGCCCCGAGGGCAGAGCCGGCGCGGAGAAGTCGCCGTTCAAGACGAGATTTGTCAGGGCGTGAGCGGGCGCGCTCGCGAGCAGCACGAAGGCGGCGGCGGCCAGACTTGTGAACTTCTTCATAGCCATCCTCGGATCATCGCGGCGCGCGCCCCGCCATCTCGATTTATGCCTGGAATTTTCGCGTCAGTCACCCTAACGACGAATGAAGTTATTTCGAAAGAGAAACAAACCATCCATTCGCGGTAAATTTTAGGCTAACCGAAAAATTCGGGCGCGATAAAGTTTGGAACGGCGGGCCGCCCGTCTTTGGGGTGTCCCTTGGCATGCGGGGCGGGAGTTGCGCGCCCACGCACTTCCGACCAAGTCTCGCGACCACCCTACCCTTTCACCCGCAGCGGACAGCCGGCCACCGTCAGCGTCACCGCTCCGGCGATCCGCGCCACCGCCTGATGCAACTCGCCGGCGGCGTCGCGAAAGGCCCGGGCCAGCGCATTTTCGGGCACGATGGAGAGGCCGACCTCCGAGGAAACCGCGACGGTCGGCGCCTGCCGGGCTTCGAGAACGGCGACGAGGTCTTGGCGCTCGCGCGCCAAATCCGCGCCGGCGAGCATGCGGTTGGAGAGCCACAGCGTCAGGCAGTCGATGAGCAGCGGCGCCAGCGGCGCCAGGGCGATCGCCTCGGCGAGGTCATGCGGCGCGTCGAGCGTGCGCCAGCGCGCGTCGCGGCGGGCGCGATGCGTTTCGATGCGGGCCCGCATCTCGTCGTCGAAGGCCTGCGCCGTGGCGATGTAGATCCACGGCGGCGCATGGGCGCCGATCAGGCCTTCGGCATGAGCGCTCTTGCCGGAGCGGGCGCCGCCGAGGACGAGGGTCAAGCGCGGATTGACCGTCATCTCGCGCCCCCCGCCCGCGCCAGCAGGGCCCCGTCGCGGTCGAAGACCAGCAGCTCCAAGTCGATCTCCCCATTGTTCAAGGCGCGCCGCGCGGTCTCGAAAGCCTGGCCCGCGACGCGCCCGGCGAGGTCGATCCCCGCCGCTTGCGCGAGCCGCAAGGCCTCCAGCGCGCTGTTGGCGGCGGCGATCCTTTCGCCCAAATCCACGTCGCCGCCCGCCTCGCCCGCCAGCCGCGCCAGCGCGGCGAGATCGAGCGTGGAGCGGGCCGAATGCAGATCGAGCGCGCCTTGCGCCAGCTTGCTCATCTTGGCGAAGCCGCCGGCGATCGTGACCTTGGGGACCGGATGGCCGCGCAAATATTTCAGCAGCGCGCCGGCGAAATCGCCCATTTCGATCAGCGCTTCCTCGGGCAGAGCGTAGAGCGCGCGGGCGGCCTTTTCGGAGGTGCCGCCCGTCGCCGCGGCGACATGCGTCAGGCCGCAGGCGCGCGCCACGTCCACGCCGCGGTGGATGCTGTCGATCCAGGCGGCGCAGGAATAGGGCACGACGACGCCGGTCGTGCCGAGGATCGACAGGCCGCCGACGATGCCGAGACGCCCGTTCAGCGTATGCTTGGCGATCTCCTCGCCGCCGGGAATGGAGATTTCCACGACGGCGTCCGGCGCGACGCCGAGCGCGGCGGCGGCCTCGGCGATGTTGCCCTGCATCATCTGGCGCGGGACGGGATTGATCGCCGGCTCGCCGACGGCGAGCGGCAGGCCGGGCCGCGTCACCCGGCCGACGCCGGGACCGGCCTCGAAACTGACGCCGGCGCCCGCCGCGCCTTGACGCAGCGTCGCGAGGATCGTCGCGCCATGCGTCACGTCGGGGTCGTCGCCGGCGTCCTTGACGACGCCGGCGCGGGCGAAATCCGCGCCGCGCTCCAGGCCGCAGAGCTGGAACGACACGCGCCGTCCCGAGGGCAGGAAGATTTCGCTGGTTTCGGGGAGCGGCGCGCCGTGCAGCAAGCCGAAAGCCGCCCGCGCCGCCGCCGTCGCGCAGGCGCCGGTGGTCCAGCCGCGGCGAAGGGGTGCGGGGGCATCGCTCATTTCACGGGGACGCCTGGATCGGTCATCCGGATTCCGTCGGTGCGCGTCATGGGAAACCGCGGCGGCGCCTTTTGGCCGCCCGCGGTCACGATAGCATGGCGCTCGGCTTTTTGGAGCCGCGCCCCGCCCGCCGCCCAACCGACGGACGCAATCTCGAACTCATGAAAAAGCCGGCGGTCTCCCGCCGGCTTCCCATCGCTTAGGCCCCAAACCCTTACTGCGCCTGCGCGCCGAGGCTCGCCACGTCGACCTTGACGCCCGGGCCCTGGGTCGAGCTCAGCGCGATGCGCTGGATGTAGGTGCCCTTGGAGCCGGCGGGCTTGGCCTTCGACACCGCGTCGACGAAGGCCTTGACGTTTTCCTGGAGTTTGTCGCCGTCGAAGGAGACCTTGCCGATCGTGCCTTGCACGATGCCGGCCTTTTCGACGCGGAACTCGACGGCGCCGCCCTTCGAGGCCTTGACGGCGGCGGTCACGTCCATCGTCACCGTGCCGACCTTGGGGTTCGGCATCAGGCCGCGCGGGCCCAAAACCTTACCCAGACGGCCGACGAGCGGCATCATGTCCGGCGTCGCGATGCAGCGGTCGAAGTCGATCGTTCCGCCCTGCACGATGGTCACCAGCTCCTCGGCGCCGACGACGTCCGCGCCGGCTGCCTTGGCTTCGTCCGCCTTGGCGCCGCGGGCGAAGACCGCGACGCGCTGCGTGCGTCCGGTGCCGTTGGGGAGATTCACGACGCCGCGCACCATCTGGTCCGCGTGCTTGGGATCGACGCCGAGATTCATGGCGATCTCGACCGATTCGTCGAATTTGGCCTTGGCGCGATCGCGCACCAGCGCGATGGCTTCGGTCAGCGGGTAGAGCTTGGTGCGTTCGATGCCCTCGCGGGCCTTGGCGATGCGTTTTCCGATATGAGCCATGATCTTACTCCACCACCTGCAGACCCATCGCCCGCGCGGAGCCTTGAATCATGGTCATCGCCGCCTCGACCGTATTGCAGTTGAGGTCGGGCATCTTCTTCTCGGCGATCTCGCGGATTTGCGCCTGCGTGATCTTGCCGACGAAGCCGCGGCCCGGCGTCTTGGAGCCGGAGGCCGGCTTCTTGCCGATCTTGAGGCCCACGGCCTTCTTCAGGAAGAAGCTGACCGGCGGCTGCTTCATCTCGAAGGTGAAGGAGCGGTCCTGATAGGCCGTGATGATGACGGGGATCGGCGTCCCCTTCTCCGTCTGCGAGGTCTTGGCGTTGAACGCCTTGCAGAACTCCATGATGTTCAGACCGCGCTGACCGAGCGCGGGACCGATCGGCGGCGACGGATTTGCCGCGCCGGCCGGCACTTGGAGCTTGATGTAGCCCGTGATTTTCTTCGCCATTGGGGTCTCCAACGAAGGGCGAGGCCCTTGCGAGAAGCTCGCAAGGCGCCGCCGGTTGCAGGTCGTGGTCCGACGCGGAATCCCTCTGGCGAAGAGGGCGCGCCCGCCACGTGGGGGTTCGTTTCCTGGGGAGGGAACGAAAAAAGCCCTCGGGGGAGGGCTGGAGCTTTTTATAGCGGAGGGCGGCGGAGATGCAATCGGATTCTCGCGGCGGCATCAAAACGAAGGGCTTTGCGACTGCACCGCTTATTGTCTTAAGCGCGGCGCTCTACCTTTCGACGATTGGTGCGGTCAATTTGACGCAATCCGCATCGTCGGCTATGGGCGATAGCAAGCCGATGGAGAGCGCAGTGAACCGACTCGCAGCCGTCTCAATTTTGGTCGTCTGCACGAATGGAATTAGCCCAGCAGCTGATAGTCATCAACGCGATAACACCAGAGGAAATTGCGAATACAAAAATACTGAAAAGGGATACAAGAGTTGCGATCCATTGATAACAAAAGAAGAGTGCTACAAGCGATATGGGCAGGGCGATGGTGGTTATGTTGTTGTTGACTGGACCATACATCGTAACTGTAGTTATTAGTGAGTGGTCTGCTTGTATTACGCCGTTCCGCAAAACATTAGGTGCACAAGCAGCTAATTTCCAGGTTACGGTTACGCGGCACTCAACTCGGCCCTTCGCCGCTCGGAGTGGGTAGCGGCCGCTTGGGTCACGATGCCTCACGGCGCAAAGAACGCGGGAAAGGTTCGGCTTCGACAGGGAAGGTCGACCCCGGCAGCCAAGTGTGGTCGATGGCCAATCTCTCGTAAAGGCTGGCCTGCGGCCACCGCCTGCGGCGGCTTCGGCCTTGACGAGAGGTTGGCCATCGACGATTCGCGCCGCCATGAGATCGAGGGGCGGGAGTGGATCAGTTCCCCACTCCAAACGGCGAGGAGCCCTATAGAAGCTGGGTGGCGACACTCGGTGGTTTCATGTTGAAAGCGTCTTGGGCGCGTGCCAGAATGTGTAGAGATCGTTCACGGGATACACCTCCATGCGCACCAACATCGACATCGACGACGATCTCATGAAGGCGGCGCTCCAGGCTTCGGGCGCCAAAACCAAGAAGGAGGCGGTTGAACGCGGTCTGCGCGCCTTAGTGCGCTTGCAGCAGCAGGCGGAGATTCGCCGCTTTCGCGGCAAGCTTCCCTGGCGTGGCGACCTGGAGGCGATGCGGACCGACACATGATCCTCGTCGACTCCAGTGTCTGGATCGACTTCTTTCGGGGAGCCGACACGCCGCAGACCGATCGGCTGGACGCCCTGCTCGATCGGGAAATCATCGCGGTCGGCGACCTCATCCTGACCGAGGTCCTGCAAGGTTTCGACTCCGATCGGGATTTCCGTCAAGCTGCTGCGCTGATGGAGGCTCTCCCGATCTTCGATCTCGCGGGAAGCGACGTGGCCTTGAAGGCCGCGCGAAATTTCCGAACGCTACGAACGCTCGGCGTGACGACGCGCAAGACGATCGACACGATCATCGCGACCTTCTGCATCGAGCGCGAACTGCCGCTACTCTACAGCGATCGAGACTTCGATCCCTTCGCAAAACATCTCGGTCTCAAATCGGCGATGGCCCAGAAATAGGCGAGCGGACCATCGACGACGCGCAGCGTCTCGCTCACCTCGCCGCCGATTTCGCCACGTCGTCTCCTCCCCCGCTTGCGCACGGCCGTCAGGAAGAAATCCGATTCGCCGATGCAGTCCGCAGCGCCGCGAATTTTCCCACGGCGCCGATGCCGCCCAATCCCTCCCCCTTGCGGGGAGGGTGGCGCGCCATAGCCCGTCGCTTTCGACGGGCGTCTAAAGACGCCCTATGGCGCGACGGGTGGGGGTTCATTCGCGGCAAAACTCAAAGAAAACAAGGGCAGCGCGTTGTTGTCTCGGCGTGTGCGCTCGCGGCATCGCGCCCAGCGGCCCCCACCCGACCCCGCTTCGCCGGGCCACCCTCCCCGCAAGGGGGAGGGATTCGAGCCCCACGATCCGACTCTATCTTGCTCGGTCTCGGCAGCCGAATCGCAACCACTCGACCTGCTTTTGCTCCCGGGGACACGGGTGTCGCAACTCCCAGGGAGCAACCGCGTCGGAAAGGACGATCAGGGCCATTTTACGCCGAGCGCCGCAAGCCGCGCTTTCGTGCGGGCCTCATGCTGGCGTCGCGTTTAAATCTTACCCTTCGGCGCCGGCAAACGCCTCTACGTCACCTTATCCACCTGCGAAAACTCCAGCTCCACCGGCGTGGCTCTGCCGAAAATCGACACCGCCACCTTGAGGCGCGAGCGGTCGTAGTCGACTTCCTCGACGAGGCCGTTGAAGGAGGCGAAGGGGCCGTCGGCGACGCGCACCGTCTCGCCCACCTCGAAGCTGATCGTCGACTTCGGCCGCTCGGCGCCGTCCTGCACCTGGCCCTTGATGCGCAGCGCCTCCTCTTCGGAGATCGGCATCGGCTTGTTGTCGGCGCCGAGGAACCCGGTGACCTTCGGCGTATTCTTGATCAGCGAGAACACCTGGTCGGTGAGGTCGCATTTGACCAGCACATAGCCGGGGAAGAACTTGCGTTCGGTGTTGATCTTGCGGCCGCGGCGGACTTCCACGACGTGCTCGGTCGGCACCAGGATTTCTTCGAAACGCTCGGCGCAATTGCGCTGGGCCGCAGCCTCGCGAATGGAGTCGGCGACCTTCTTTTCGAAGTTCGAATAGGCGTGAACGATATACCAGCGCATGCTCATGACGGCGCGCGAAGCTCCAAAGGATTGGTGATCATTGCCCGATACGCAGCATCGTGCCGACGCCGAAGCGCAGAACCGAGTCGACGACGACGAAAAACACACTGGCCAGGATGACCATCAAAATCACCATCGTGCTGGTGACCGTGGTTTCCTTCCGCGTCGGCCAGACGATCTTCCTGGCCTCGGAGCGGACGTCTTGCATGAATTGAAACGGATTGGCCATTGCCCTTACCTGACGCCATTGTCCCGAACGCCGCTGCGCCGCCTGCGGTAGGTCGCGGGCGAGGCTCGGCGCAAAACAGTCGCGGCGCGGAGCCAGCCGGCCACGCGCCACGAACACGGGCTTATAGACCTTTCGTTCGAAGACGCCAAGGGGGAAAAAATCGGGGGAGAGCGCCCGAGGCGGAGCGCAAGCGACCAGCAACGCCAAATTCCCCCTCCCGCCAAAAGTCTCACGCCCCAGCGTCCGGCTTCGCCGTGAACGGCAAGTCGCCGCCGCTCGCCAGACCATTCGCCGCCGCGCCCATTTGGGTTATAAGGGGAAGCGGCGTTTCGCCGATTCGACGGGCGCGCCGCGCGGGAGCCTCGATGAACCAACCAGCCCAGACCGCCGTCAGCGAGCTTTTGCGCCGCACGCCGCTGCACGCGCTGCACCTGTCGCTCGGCGCCCGCATGGGGCCCTTCGCCGGCTACGACATGCCCATCCAATACCCCCTGGGCGTCCTTAAGGAGCATCTGCATACGCGCGCGGCGGCGGGGCTCTTCGACGTGTCGCACATGGGCCAGCTGCGCCTCAAGGCGCACTCCGGGGCTTACGCCGACCTCGCCGCGGCGCTGGAGACGCTGCTTCCCGTCGACGTGGCGGGACTGGCCTCGGGACGCCAGCGCTATGGCTTTCTCATCGACGACGCCGGCGGCGTGCTCGACGATCTGATGCTGGCGCGCTTCGGCGACGAGATTTTCCTCGTCTGCAACGCGGCGCGCAAGGCGCATGACGAAGCGTTTTTGCGCGCCCGGCTGTCGCAAGACTGCGAAATCGAAACGCTGGACCGCGGCTTGATCGCTCTGCAAGGCCCCGGCGCGGAGGAAGCGCTGGCGCGGCTCGCGCCGGCCGTGACGGCGATGCGTTTCATGGACGCGCGCGAGCTCGAGATCATGGGCGAAGCCTGTATCGCGACCCGTTCGGGTTACACGGGAGAAGACGGCTTCGAGCTGTCGTTGCCGACGTCCATCGCCCCGGCCTTCGCCGAAAAGCTCCTGGCGATCGCTGGCGTCGCGCCGATCGGTCTCGGCGCACGCGACTCGCTGCGGCTGGAGGCGGGCCTCTGCCTTTACGGCGCCGACATGGACGAGACGACGAGCCCGATCGAAGCCGGCCTCGCCTGGGCCATTCCAAAATGCCGGCGGCGCGGAGGCGCCCGGGCCGGCGGCTTTCCGGGCGCCGAACGAATCCTCGGCGAGATCGAGACGGGCGCGCCGCGCCGGCGCGTCGGCCTCTTGCCGGAAGGCCGCGCGCCGATCCGCGCCGGCGCCGAGATTTTCGCGAACGACTCGGACGCGGCGCCGATCGGGCGCGTGACCTCGGGCGGCTTCGGCCCCAGCGCCGACGCGCCGATCTGCATGGGCTATCTGCCGGCGGAATTGGCCACGCCCGGCGCGCGCGTCTTCGTCGAATTGCGCGGCAAAAGGCCGCAAGCCGATGTCGTCGAACCGCCCTTCGTGCAACATCGCTATAAGCGAGGCTGATTCGCCAGAACAAGGAGACGGCGCGTGCTGAAATTCACCGCGGAACATGAATGGCTGCAACGCGACGGCGACGTCGTCACCGTCGGCGTCACCAATCACGCCGCCGAGACGCTCGGCGACCTCGTCTTCGTGCAATTGCCGGAAGTCGGCGCGACCTTCGCCAAGGGCGACGGCGCCGCGGTCGTCGAATCGGTGAAGGCGGCCTCCGACGTCTATGCGCCGCTCGCCGGCGAGATCGTCGAGATCAACCAGGCCATCGTCGACGATCCCTCGATCGTCAACCGCGAGGCGCAAGGCGCCGGCTGGTTTTTCAAAATGAAGCTCGCGACGCCGGCCGAATTCGACGCGCTGATGGACGAAGCCGCCTATCGCGCCTCGATCGCTTAGGCGACGCGAGTTGACCGCGCCAAGGGAGCTCGACGGCCGCCGGGCCCCGTCAAGGCGGCGCGCGGTCGAGCAGCATTTCGTCTGATTGCGGCGAGCCCCTCCGCCTGCGCCTTACCTCAATGCGTCAAGAAGAGCGGCACGGTCGTCGACGCGAGCAAGCTGCGCGTCGTTCCTCCGAAGATCAACTCGCGCAGGCGCCAATGACCATAGGCGCCCATGACGACGAAATCGGCGCCGCTCTCCTCGGCATGGGCCAGGATCGTCGCTCCCACCTCGGCGCCCGAGGGAATCTCGCGCAAGGCGCTGGCGATCCCATGTCGGTCGAGGCGCCGAACGATTTCCGCGCCGGTCGGGCGCCCAGGGGCGTATTTTTCGTCCTGCACGCAAAGGACTTCGACGCTTTGCGCCAAAGCCAGCAGAGGCAAAGCCTCGGCCACGGCCCGCGCCGCCGGCGCGCCGCCGTCCCAGCAGACGATCGCCTTGCCGAGTTTGGCGGGCCCTTGACGCCGGGAGGGAACGACGAACACCGGCCTGCCGGAGTTGAACAGCGCCCCCGCAATCAGGCGCGCCTCGTGATCGGCGCTCCCCGGCGTCGCCTGTCCGACGATCGAAAAATCGAACCGCCGCGCGAGCCGCCCGAATTCGTCTCCGACGAGTTCGGGAAGCGTTTCGATCGTCACGAATTCGGCGTGAAGCTGCGCGGGCGCGGTTTTGGCAAGCCGCTCATAGGCCTCCTTGGCGGCTTTGCGGCTGCGCTCCGTGAGTTCCGCGAAGGCGTCGACCATGCCGAAATCGACGCCCCCGCCATAACTCCCGCCCGTCATCGTCATCGGCGCATAGAGGATCGCCAGCCCAGCCGCGGTGAGATGCGCGCCGGTCGACGCCGCCAGAGAGAGCGCGAAATCGCTCGCGGCCTGTCCCGCGCCTTGCGTGTCGAGGTGAAACACGATGTCCCTGATCGCCAATTTTGCTCTCCCTGTCGATCGGCGCGCCGCCGCCTTCGTAGCATCTTAAGCCTGCGCGGCATCAAGTCCATCACCCCGGCCGTTTCATGGACGCCGGGCCTTCGGGGCGAGCAGGCGGCGAACATTTAGGGCGCCGCGTTCGTCGCACGACGTCTCATGGACCGGCGAAACGGCGGCGGCGAAGCGACGTTTCCGGGCATGTTTACGACACGATGTTTCCAGCGACATTTTGCCCGGTTCATTTTGCTCGGTTCACGTTGAGCTTCCGCCTGCGAAGGTCTATCATCGACATTGGGTCGCGCGACGAGACTCTCGAACGCGCGCGTGAAGTCTCGGCGGCGGAGCCGGGTTGGCCGCTGTCGTCGGCCCGTCACGGACGAAGGCGGCATCTTCGCGAGCGGAGGAAACATGCTCACCGATTCGCCCGACGCCGCTCATCCAAGCGCGGATCAATCGCGCGCCATAGACTCCGCAACCGCCGAGGCCTTGGCGCGTCATCGAAGCGATTCCACGCGGCTGCTTCAGATCCTCATCGAGACGCAGGATCGTCTGTCCTGGCTGCCGCCCCGCGCCATCACGCAACTCGCGGCGGGTCTTGGCCTTTCCCGCGCACGCGTCGAAGGCGTCGCCGGCTTTTACAGTTTTCTGCATATGCGGCCGGTCGGGCGCTACCGCGTGCTCTTCGCCGACAACATCGTCGAGGAAATGCAGGGAAGTCGAGCCCTCATGCGGGAGTTCTGCCGACAGCTTTGGGTCGAGCCGGGAAAGCTCTCCGAGGACGGCCTCCTCAGCGTCGACGTGACGTCCTGCATCGGCATGGGCGATCAGGGTCCGTCCCTCCTCGTCAATGGAACGACGATCCCGGCGCTCACGCAAGAGCGCATCGGTCTCATCGCCGAGCTGATTCGCAATCGAACGCCCGTCGGCGATTGGCCGCCGGAGTTGTTTCATGTCGAAGACAACGTCCGGCGCCGCGACATGCTTCTCGACAGCGGCGTTGCGCCCGGCGATGCGCTGCGCCGCGCCGTGGCGCAGGGGCGCGACGGCCTCATGGCGGCGCTGAAAGACTCCAATTTACGCGGTCGCGGCGGCGCCGGTTTCGCAACCTGGCGCAAATGGGAGTTTTGTCGGCAGGCGGCCGCGCCCGAGACGGGCGCCCGCGCGATCGTCTGCAACGCCGACGAGGGCGAACCCGGCACATTCAAAGATCGGCTGTTGCTGACGCGCTACGCCGATCTCATGTTCGAGGGGATGACGCTGGCGGCCTTCGCGATCGACGCGAAACAGGGCTTCCTCTATCTGCGCGGCGAATATCGTTACTTGCGCGATCGTTTGGAGGCGACTCTGGCGCGCCGCCGTCGCGACGGGCTGCTCGGGCGTTCGATCCTCGGCGTCGAAGCTTTCGATTTCGACGTGGAAATCCATCTCGGCGCGGGGGCCTATGTCTGCGGCGAGGAGACGGCGCTCATCGAGTCGCTGGAAGGCAAGCGCGGCACGCCGCGCATTCGTCCGCCCTTTCCCGTCACCCATGGCTATCTTGGAAGGCCGACGAGCGTCAACAACGTCGAAACCCTCGCGCTGGCGACACTGATCGCGGCGCGGGGCGGCGAAACCTTCGCGCAATGCGGCACGCCGCAATCGACGGGAACGAAGCTCTTGTCCGTCTCCGGCGATTGCGCCCGCCCGGGCGTCTATGAATTTCCTTTCGGCGTGACGATCGCCGAGGTGCTGGACGCCTGCGGCGCCTCGAACACGCAGGCCGTGCAGCTCGGCGGCGCCGCCGGGATCACTCTGGCGCAAGACGAATTTTCGCGCCGCATCGCCTTCGAGGACGCGCCGACGGCGGGCGCCTTCATGGTCTTCGACCAAACGCGGGACATGTTTGCGGTCGCGCGCAACTTCGTGCGTTTCTTCGCGCATGAGAGCTGCGGTTTCTGCACACCCTGCCGGATCGGCACGGCGCTGCTGCGCGATTGCCTCGACAAGCTCGCGGACGGCCATGGCTCGCCGCTCGATCTCGCGGAGATCGAGCGGCTCGACAGGCTTTTGCAGGCGACGAGCCACTGCGGCCTCGGACAGGCCGCGGCGAATCCCGTCCTCGATGGATTGCGCAAATTTCGCAAGGCTTACGAAGCGCGCATGTTGCACGCAGATTTCCAACCCGCCTTCAACCTCGACGCCGCGCTCGCCCGCGCCCGCCAGATGACGGGCCGCGACGACGCCTCCGCCCACTTGCCTTGAAGGACGCCGATGAACGCAAGCTTCCTTCTGGACGGTCAACCGGTCCCTTTCGAGGAGGGACAATCCGTCCTCGCCGCGGCGCGCAAAGCCGGTCGTTACATTCCGCATCTGTGCTGGCGTCATGATTTCCCGGCGCATGGCAGCTGCAAGCTCTGCGTCGTCAAGATCGGCGGCCGGATGGTTTCGGCCTGCGCCACGCCGGCGCAGGACGGGCTGCAGGTCGAAAGCGCGAGCTTGGAGCTCCTCGATCATCGGCGCGAATTGGTGGGGATGCTGTTCGCGGAGGGAAATCATTTTTGCCCCTCCTGCGAAAAGAGCGGGAATTGCGAGCTGCAAGCCCTGGCTTACGAACTCGAGAGTCTCTCGCCGCGGCACAATCTGTTTTTTCCCGACCGTCCGGTCGACGCGTCGCATCCCGAGATTCTGCTCGACTTCAACCGCTGCATCTTTTGCGAACTCTGCGTGCGCGCCAGCCGCGACGTCGACGGCAAGGACATATTCTCCTTGACCGGGCGCGGCATCGCCAAGCATCTCGTCGTCAACGCCGAGTCCGGGCGTCTCGCCGACACCGACATCTCGCCGGGCGATTTGGCCGCCAACATCTGCCCGGTCGGCGTGATTCTCCATAAGCGCCGCGGCTTCGCCGTCCCGATCGGCGAAAGGCTCTACGACGAGGCGACGATCGGCGAACGCGACCTCGCCGCGGCCGGAGGGGAGTCGGAATGACCGCAAAACCCAAATTGCGCGTGGCGACGGTCTCCCTTGCGGGGTGTTTTGGCTGCCACACCTCCTTCCTCGACATCGACGAGCGCTTCTTCGAACTCTTGCAGCATGTGAGCTTCGACCGCTCGCCTCTGACCGACATCAAACACTGTGGGCCTTGCGACATCGGCATCGTCGAAGGCGGCGTCTGCAACGCCGAGAACGTCCATGTGTTGCGCGAGTTCCGCAAGAACTGCAAAGTGCTGGTGGCGCTGGGCGCCTGCGCCATCAATGGCGGCTTGCCGGCGGAACGCAATCGTCTCGACCTGCGCGAGATATTGCTCGAGGTCTATGCGACCGGTCCGGGGCTGGATCGCGTGCAGGCCGGCATTCCCGACGATCCCGAACTGCCGCTCCTGCTCGACAAGGTGCGTCCGATCCGCGAGATCGTGCATGTCGATCATTTTCTCTGCGGCTGCCCGCCGTCCGCCGATGCAATCTGGACGTTGCTGACCGACCTCATCGCCGGCGCGACGCCGCATCTTCCCTATCGACTCCGCCATTTCGATTGAGGCGACGCCATGACTTTCGATCTCGAAACCGCCGCCGATCCGCAAAAGCTGCGTCGCATCGCGATCGATCCGATCTCGCGCGTCGAAGGCCATGGCAAGATCACGCTGTTGCTGGACGACGACGGCCGCGTTCGGCAAGCCCGGTTGCACATCGTCGAATTCCGCGGCTTCGAGAGATTCGTGCAGGGGCGGCCCTATTGGGAGGCCCCCGTCATGGTGCAGCGGCTCTGCGGGATCTGCCCGGTCTCGCATCAGATCGCCGCGGCCAAGGCGCTCGACCATGTGGTGGGCGCGACGCCGCCGCCCGCGAGCGCGGAGAAGATGCGCCGCCTCATGCATTACGGGCAGATCGTGCAATCGCACGCGCTGCACTTCTTTTTGCTCGCCTCGCCCGATCTGCTGTTCGGCTTCGAGGCCGAAACCGATCGGCGCAACATCGTCGCGGTCGCCGAAAAATATCCCGATGTGGCGCGCCAGGGCGTCGCTCTGCGCAAATGGGGCCAGGAGGTCATTCGCCTGACCTCCGGCAAGCGCGTGCACGGGACCGGCGCGGTTCCCGGCGGGGTCAACCGGCTGCTGACCGCGAAAGAGCGCGACGAACTTCTCGCCGACGCCGATCAAATGGTGGCCTGGTCGAAGGACGCCGTCGGACTGGTCAAGCAAGTCGTCGCCGCCAATCGCGAGGAATACGAGCGCTTCGGCGCCTTCCGCTCCAGCTTCCTGTCGCTGACCCGCGCAGACGGCGCGCTGGAGCTCTACGACGGCGCGCTGCGGGCGCGCCGCGCCGACGGCTCGATCATCTTCGACGGCTTCCCGGATCAGAAATACGACGAACTCCTCACCGAGGAGGTCAAATCCTGGAGCTACATGAAATTCCCTTATCTCACGCAACTCGGTCGCGAGGAAGGCTGGTATTCGGTCGGGCCGCTGGCGCGCGTGAAGAATTGCGATTTCATCTCGACCCCCCTCGCCGAAGCGGAGCGCCGGGAATTTCTCGATGCGGGCGAAGGCTTGCGCCACGCGCCGCTCGCCTATCACTGGGCGCGCATGATCGAAATGCTGCATGGGGCGGAGCTGATCCGCGACCTGTTGGCCGACCCCGATCTTCTTTCCGGAGTGCGCGTGGGGTCCGGCCCGCGCGCACGCCGCGGCGTCGGAATCATCGAAGCGCCGCGCGGCACGTTGATCCATCATTATGAAGTCGGCGAGGACGATCTGATCACCGCCTGCACGCTGATCGTCAGCACGACGCACAACAATCACGCGATGAACGCGGCGATCCGCGAAGTCGCCCGGCGATATCTCGACGGACGGCGCATCACCGAAGGGCTGCTCAACCGTTTCGAGGTCGTCATTCGCGCCTTCGATCCCTGCCTGTCCTGCGCCACCCACGCGCTCGGCAAAATGCCGCTGATCGTCGAACTCCAGGACGCTGGCGGCGGGAGCCTCGATCGTCTCGTTCGTAACGGATGGTGAGCCCGAAAGTCGCGCGCTGGCTGGTGTTCGGCGTCGGCAATCCGAGCCGGGGCGACGACGCGATCGGCCCGGTCCTCCTTGAGCGCCTGGAGGCTTGGCGGGCGTCGGCGCGCGAAATGCCGATCGACCTCACGCTGTTGACGGATTTTCAGTGGCAAATCGAGCACGCGCTCGATCTCGCGGGCGTCGACGTCGCGATTTTCGTGGACGCCAGCCTGACCGCCGGCGCGCCGTTTCGGATGGAGCGCCTCGCGGCGCGGTTCGACGTGACCTACACCACCCATGCGCTGTCGCCGGCCTGCGTTTTGGCGGTGGCGGCACGCTTGGGGCAGGCGCTTCCCGAGGCTTGGCTCATGTCCATTCCAGGGCGCGATTTCGAGCTCGGCGCGCCGCTCGGCGGCGCAAGTCGCGCGCATCTCGACGCGGCCTTCGATTTCCTTTGCGCAAGTTGCGCCGCCGGCCGACTTGATGCGCAACGTCCGATGCGCGACCCTCTCCCCGGCGGCGCGCCGACCGATGCATGAGATGTCGCTTGCGGAGAGCGTTTCGGCGACTGTCCGGAATGCGGCGGACGGCATGTGCAGATGACGTCGGGGGACGAGCTGCGCATAGAAGAGCTGGAGGTCGAGTGATGTGCACGGTATGCGGTTGCGGAACGGCGACGATCGA
>Ga0265328_10000094_pt1 | contig 44516 bp, 46 predicted proteins | sample 41624metaG_FD_202086 | JGI IMG/M metagenome (GOLD analysis project Ga0265328, IMG submission 202086) | Rhizosphere microbial communities from Carex aquatilis grown in University of Washington, Seatle, WA, United States - 4-16-24 metaG | ecosystem: Host-associated > Plants > Roots > Rhizosphere...
CTCGCCCCGGCTGCGCAACCCCACCAGCTCCGCCGGGGCGAGCGCTCGCGTTCCGCCCTACGCCAAAAGGGGGTCAATTTTGAACGCCGATCGGGGGTCAATTTTCGATGCCGATTGACACGCATCGATCAATGCGTCGATGATGGGCCAGTCCGTCAACACATAGGCGGCGAGCTCGATCTTGGCGCGCGCGGCGCGCAGAAGCGTTACATCGACGCGTTCCAGATTCTCGGTGGGGGCATAATGGATTTCAGGCGCTTCGGCCGCCGAGACGAATGGCGGCGCTGCAAAAGCCAGCGCGCCAGCGAAAAGCGATAGGCGAATGGACATTCGATAATGCTCCCGTCAATCCGAAGGTCTCGGGCAACGATTTTCATTCTCACGCGATCGTCCGAAGACCGGAGCGAGCTGTTTTAGCGACGCCGGCTTCTCGCAGCAATGTCTGGAGCGCCGCAACGGTGTAAGCGCGTCGCGCTCTCGCGCGCAGCAGCGGAATGCCGATCTCGCTGAACACGGCGTCGACGAATATATCGCGTTCTCTTCGATGCGGCAGCGCATGCGTCCGGTCGTCCAGCTCGATGGCCGCTGCGGGCTCCAGGCTGGCGGAATCGCAGATGACGAAATCGATGCTCTTGCCGAACACCTTGTTCATCGCGGCGCGTCGCTTCGCGCTGGTTGCGCTCAGATCGACGTCGACGAGCTCCGCGAGCCGCACCTGTGCGAACACGCGATAATCTTGTCCGACCGCCTCGTCCAAGACGGCGAGGAAGCGCTTCTCATTGGGCGTTAAAAATCGCCCGCGCCGATAGGCCGGCCGTCGCGAGCCGATGAGCGCGACAATCACGAGAAGGATTAGGCCGATCAGCGCCAGAGGCGCGACATGCTCGATGTCGATAAGCCGCATCGGCGACATTATGGGGAAGCCTCCACTCGCCGCCGGGGCGTCGGCTGTTGCGCCGCCTCGGCGTTCGGCGCGATCATCGACGTGATCGCCGCTAAATCGGCTCGCAGCTTCTCCCGATTTTCCCGGCTGGGCAACGTCCCCTCGGTCTCCTTCACCGCCGCCTCGATCTTGCCGACGAGCGTCGCGGCGCGCTCCAGGGCCGCCGTCTCATCCTCGCCGATCGCCGCCTCGATCTCGACGATCTTCTCGAAGAGCGCCTTGTCGAAAGGCTCATTGGCCCGAACGCCGTCTGGGGTCTCCCCACCCGTTCCGTGCAGCGCTGATTTGAGCATGACTAGCAGGCGAGCCGCCGCGCCCTGCCTCTCCTCTCCCGGCACGAACGGAACTTCGCCCGCGGCGCGGATCGCCGCGTCGACGCAGGCGTCCCGATCGCCTCCATTCGCCTTTGCGTCGCGAAAGGCTTCGTAAATCGCCCTCAGCGTCGGCTCCATCGGCTCGCGGCCGCCGGCGGCGACCATCCCATTCTCGATGTTGGCCGCAATTTCGTGGACCGTGTCGAGCTTCGCCTCCAGCTCGGCGCGGGCGGGCGGAGCGAGAGACAGGCGCCTGACGAGCGGCTTCGGCCCGGACTTGTCGACCTTCGCATGAAAGACCTTGGCGTAGATGCGGCGGCCGCCGAACAGCATGATCGCCTCGCCTTCGATGAGGCTCTGCAGGTCGCGCCAGTTCACCCGCGACACCTGGCGCACATCGGCCTGGCGGGTGTCGTGATAGACGCCGATGTCGCCGCCGCGAAAGTTCGTCGCCTGCGCCACATCCGTCTTGCCCGAGGTCTCCTCGATCCACTCGCGCGTGCGATTGGCGTCCTGCTGGCGCATGGCCGCGGTCAGATTGGCGTTGCCGAGAAGCGTATAAGTCTTCTCCCCGAGCCGCGCGAATATCCCGGAAACCTCCTGAAAGCCGAGCCAGAAGGCGATATTCAAGCTGCGGCCCTGCGCCATCATCCGGTCGAGATCGCTCGTCGCATAATAGGCGAGCTCGTCCAGCACGATATGATAGGGAGCCTCCATGCCGAGCATTTCTTTCGGCATGCCGAGCATTTGCGCCATCATGCCGCGCAGCGACGTCACCACGATCTTTCCGAGCCCCGCCAATGTGTCGGAGGAGTTCTCCAGCGCCGGCAGCGAGACCACGAGAATGCGGCGGTTCAAGACCACGTCGCGCATGTCGATGTCGCCCTGCTCGACCTTGAATATGTGCCCGAGCGACACGCCGAGCTGGGTAAACATCTCGGTGAAATAGAACCGCGCATAGCCGTGCTGCTTGGACGGATCGTCCGACTTTTGCTTGTTGTAATCGAGGTCCGTGTCATAGCCGGGAAGCTCGCCGAGATAGGCGAGCAGCGGATAGACGACATCCTGCGGCAGATCGAGCGGAATGTCCCTGATCTTTCCGGACGCGGGATCGCGCAATTCATAATGGCCTTTGACGGCGAGCTTCCAGATCACGCGCAACTCGAGCGCGTCCCGGATTTTTTCGATGTCGATCGGTACGCCCGCGTGATCTCGGATCCAGGTCAGGACGGGGATCACCGCCCCGATCAAGGCGACGGCGCGGCTGCGGAACACGCCGTTCGAGTCATTAGCGGCCTGCTCGCCGAGCTGGCTGACCACCATTTCGCGGATGGCGTCGGCGTTGCCCGTCGCGAAGGGATTGAAGCTATTGCTCTCTTTGCTGCCGCTGGCGACCAGGAGATTGAGATGCAGCACATCGTCCTCGCGGCCGAACCGGCGGGCGAGCGCCATCACCTCGCCGAACAAGGTGTGGTCGGCCTTGCCGTCGACGAGCACGAAGCCGCTCGCATGGGTCAGCGCATTGGAGACGAAGCCCAAAATGGCGGTGGTCTTGCCGGCGCCGGTCGTCCCCGGAATGGTCGCATGCTGCCGCCCGTCCTCGGCGGTGATCCATAATTCGCGGCCGGCGACGTCGCGGCCGAGATAAATGATCCCGGCGGCCATGCGCGGCGCGCGGTTCTTGGGGTCGGGATAGTTCCAGTCGGCGACGCCGGCGCTCTTGGGAAGCCGCATCGGTAGCTCGACGCGCCGCGTCAGGACGAGGGCCGCATATCCGATCGCCGCGGGGACGATCAGATCGACCGAAGCTGGCTCCAGCAGCATGAGCCCGGCGCCGACGCTGAGCATGGCGCCAGAAAACTCGCTCATCAGCGAGCCCCAGACGCGCGTCGACATCGGCCGCAAATCGCGCAGCGCTTGCGCGCCGGATCGCTCGAACCGCTCCTGCGGCCCGGAAATCTCCCGCGGGATCATGCCGCCCTCCGTGTCGCCGACCTTGGCGTCATTGCTGCAGGCCGAAGGCCGCCGGACCGGATCGGCCCGCGTCCGCCGGCGTCCCCGGAGCAGGCGTGATTTGCGGGGGCCGCTGCAGGTCGCGCGCGAGAGCGTCCGGCAATGGCGCGGCCGACGACGTGGCGGCGTCCGGCGACGCGGCCACTCGGCTCGCGCCGACCGGCTTTTGCTCGGAGGAGACGCTCCCCGCCCGGAAGCCCAAAAAGGCGACCGCCGATACGCCGAATGCGACGACGAGCGTCGTGAGCAGAGAACGTCTCGTTCCGCCGGTCGGGGCGGCGACCGGCGCTCGCCGGTCCGCGGAGGCCGGGACGCCCAGCGGCCCGTCCAGATGCACATGCAGGTCGATGTGAATGTGCGGCGTTTCGAAAACGATTCTTTTCTCGTCAGTGGAAATCGCCTCGTCCATCATGATCTCCTCGGTTCTTCCTGAAACACATGGTCGAGGCGCTCTGCGCGAATGAGAAGGCGGGTCAGAGCTTCTGGATGGCCGCGAGCGCATTATCGATCGAGGCGACGCGCAACGCCGCGCCGGCGATCCGCTCCGCGGCCCAATGGTCACGCGCGCCGATCGCTTCGACGAGCGGCGTCGGGTGAAGGAGCGGGTCGAACATATCGGCCGGAAAGCCCAGGGAGTGCAGCGCGTAGAAGAGCCGCCGATCGACGAGCTTCAAGAATCCGAAGTCCGCAGGCGGGAGAACGCCGCCTTCCCTGCGCGCGGCGAGGAGGGCGCTCATCGTCGCCGTGGTCGTGAAGCCATGCGCCGATATTGTTTCCGCCAAAGGAAAGCGCAAATCTCGGTTGTCCAGCCAATGATCGGCTCGCTCGACCAGGGCGACCGGGAATGCGAGGGCGCGATCGGGGCCGGTCCGGCCTTCCTTGCCCGTCACCCCCAGCGCCGAGGAGAGATCGCCCAAAAAGCGCCGCCCTTCATCGTGGCGCCGCGCCCGATGCAGGGCGAAGGCCGCCCATAGGCAGCGAACATGCGGCGGCGCCTTTGCCGGGTCGCCCATGGGCGAGCCGAGCTGGCGCGTCAGCTCCGCCCGCGCCCCTGCCGCATTGAAAGCGCCCTTGTCGTCCGTCGCCCAGCGCTCGATCCATTCGGCGCGGGTCAAAGCGCGATCTGCGGGACGCGGCTTTCCCGGGTCGATGTCGACGAGCCCCAAATGTCTGCGCACGAAGGCGGCGGGCGTCCGAAAGGATCGAAGCTGCTCTCGCATCAAAGCTTCGAGATCGAGCGGCCGGGAGAAGCGCTTCGCCCCTGCGCGGCTCGCGCAGACCGCGGCGAGCGCCAGAACGAGGCCCATCGAGGGGAGGAGAAAGAAGCGCCCGATCTCGCGGGCGAGCCGAAGCAGCTGCGGAAACTTCACCGTCGCGGGATTGGTCGCGAGAAGCTGGGCGTCGGCGACGTCGTAGCGATCCGTGAAAAGATGGATGACTCTCATCTGGCCGTGCAGGCCTTGCATGACGATCGCGCTGATCGCGGCGTGCTGCTCCTCCCAGAGATACCAGCCGCCGAAGCCGACGCCGACGACGAAAACGGCGACGCTCATCAAGAACGCGGCGCCGTCGCTCACATTGCCCTGTGACGCGTGCGACACGGACATCACCTCGCTCCTCGGGTGACGGCCGCGTCTCTTTCTGTCGAGCCCGTCTCTGCGACGGCCTCGCGTTGCAGACGCCGGCCTTGCGCCAGGACCAGGCGGCGGTAGGTGGCCTTGTGTCGTTCATTGTGTGAATGATAGAGCCCGATCCCCTCCCAGAGATCGCCATCCGCCTCGTCGAGCGCCTGTCGCAGGATCCACGCCCCGCCTTCGACATTGGCGCAGAATTCATCGCGAAGAGCGCGATAGGTCGCCTCTCGCGACGCACGCCAATGTTCGGCGAGCTTGGGCACCCAGATCTGGTTCACCTGCATCGGCCCGATGTCGACGGTGTCGTTCGTGTTCTGGCTGACGGCGCCGAGCCGCCCGTTCTCGACGTTGAGAAGGATCAGCAGAACCTCGGGAGGGATCGAATGGGCGTGCGCGGCCGCGTCGATGCACGCCTTGACGTAATTCCCTTTCGCCCGATCGTCGGCGGCCCGCGCGGGCGCCGCGGCGGCGGCGAGTGAGAAAGCCAGAGTTATGAAAATCCGTCTCATTGGCGCTGTTCCTTCCCTCGCCGATCGGCCTCGAAGCGTTCGTTCGAGGCCGACCAGACGTCGCCGAGCTTCTCCACCTCGATCCCGTTCGGCCCGCAGGCCTGCGAGATCGCCTCCATCGTCGCCAACATCGCCATTGTGAATGATCCTGCGTCGATCACGGCGAGGCGATAGCCGAGGAGAGCCCCTTCGTCGGGCTGCGTCGTCAGTCCGAAGCCCTCGCCCTTGACCTCGCGCCACAAGGCTTCGCCCGTCAGTAGGAACAGCGGCAGCAATCCATCCGCCGCGGCTGCGCTGTCGAATGGTACGGTCACGCCCTCGAACAGCACCGGCCGCCCGCCTTTCCGCAGAAGCTTCTCGAGCACAGCCTCGACATCCACTATATCCAGGATCATGCCGCCCTCCTGCGCTTCCAGGTCGGAACGGCGGTTCGGATCGGCCCGATCAGCATGCGCCGCAGGAGACGCAACACCGACGAAACCGTGAGGCCCGCCCAGCTGACGACGATGAAAAAGGTCATGCCGCCGATTGCTATGTAGAAAGTGAGCCAGCTCCAATAGACGACGAAGACCAGCAGGGGCAGGCAGGCTCGCCCATCCAGAAACAAGATCCGCGTCGGCAGAGCGGTGTTCCGCCACATCAGCCTTCCTCCCTCAATTCGTGCGCCGCCGTCTCCTCGCTGATGCGACCATCCTGCAGAGCCTTGTCGATCGCCTGCGCGAAAGACTGCCCTTGCTCCTCGATGGCGCGGCGCGTCAGGGCCGGCCATTGCGTCGGGTCTGTCTCCAAAAAGCGATTGCGGAGATTTCGATCGAACGCCAGGAACTCCCGCAGCGCCGTGCGCTTCCCGTCCAGGGACGTCGTCAGCTTCTGATTGACGACGAGCCGCAGCGATTGCGCGACGGCGCTGATCAAATTCTCGCGCTCGGCCAGGGGGCAGAGGCACGCAATGCGCTGCATCGTCAGCGCCGCGTCATTGGCATGGATGGTCGTGGTCAGAGCATGGCCGGAGATCGCCGCCTGAATGGCCGCGCTCATCGTCACCGAATCGCGGCACTCGCCGACGATAATGTCGGTCGGCTCGCGTCGCATGCAGCCGCGAATGAACTGTTCGAAAGTCGGAAGATCGCGGGGGATCTCGCTCTGATTGATCGTCGAGTTCGGGCTCTTGACGCGATCGAGCAAAAACTCGACCGGGGCGGCGCCTTCGATTATGTCGTAATGCCCGTTCGGGTCGAAAAGCTTAGCGACCGTCATACCGGCGATCAGCGTGGACTTTCCCGAGCCCGTGCCGCCCGACACGATGACCATGCCGTTTCGCGGGCGGAACGCCTCCATGATGCCGGGCTCGACGAGCTGCTCCTCCAGGGAGGGCGGCAATCCGGGGATCGGACGCAGCACGATATTGACGCCCGACCGCCGGCTGCCGCGCGTCGAGGTGACGTTGAGCCGGTAGCGAAGCCGCTCGGTGCGGCTCACGGCGATCTCATAGGTCGTATCGAGCTCGCCGCCGCCCTGCATATGCGCCATGCCGTCGGCGCCGTAGAGATGATTGACGATCTGCGCGATCTCCGCCTCATCGACCGTCGTGTCGCCGATCACCTCGTCCTCGTGCGCCCTATCTCCGACCATGTGATTGTGGCCGTAGATCTTCACCCGAGGGCGATGCCCCGTCTGAAACGAGACTCTCGAAGCTCCCGAGCGATAGGCCCAAGTGAGCAGCGAATCCAAGGCCGGCGCGCTCTTTCGCGGGTCCGCGACCCAGGAAAGACCGCCGCTATCCCAAGTTTGGTCGACCACAATGTCCTCCTGCTTTACGCTGGGATGCGGCGCGTCAGACGCTCACGCGTCCGCTCGACATTCCAATCAACGCTGGAACCCACTGCGGCGGCGAACCACCGACGCACGCCATCGTGCGGTGACGTCCAGCATGCCGAGCATTCGCGCGACATCCCCGGCGCCGACTTGATCGGCCGCCCATCTGTCCGCGTCGATATCGTAGAGCGCTATGCCCGCGAGCATCCAAATGCATGCCGGCGCGACGCCTTGCCAGATCTCGCCGAAAGTCCAGGCGACGCCCATTATCGGGAAAACGCCCGCCCAAATGATCCAACGATAATGCTGGCGTGTATGGGCTACTTCGTGGGCGAGGACGGCCCGCGTAATGTCGGCGCCGGCGTCCAGGGCGCCTTGCGAGATCGTGATGAGGATGGGCCACGGCCGGGGCCAAGGCGTGTAATGTCCATCGAGGCCTTGGTTCTTGTTGCTCACGGCGAGGCGATGCGCCCGCGTCACTCCCGCTTTGCGCATCAAATTTTCGAATTCGGAATGCAAATCGAATTTATCGTCAGCCATGGCGTTGCTCCTTCTCTACAAACCCAAATCAGTCGGTACGGTCGGGAAACCGCTACGCCGTCACTTCGGACACGGCCCGTGGCGCTTGGGCGCCCAGCGACGCGCGTCGGCCTGCAGGCCGGGCTGATCGGTGATGCGGACGATCCGATCGCCGGCGCGAAGCTCATCGCGGCCGCCATTCACGATGCTGTTCTGAAAGGCGACCTTCGGGTGCTCGACCAATCCAGCGCGCAGCAGCACTCGGAACCGGGCCATGCCCACGATGTCGCGCTGCAGGCGACCGAGGTCGGAGAGAAAAATCTCCACCGCCTGCTTCTCGCCGTGCGCCCACCCTTCAGCCACCCATTTGTTCCAATAGGCGGCTTCCTGCTCGGTGCGCGGCAGCACGGCGTCGTGCGGCCGCGTCGGGGCTTTCCAATTGCGGACGAGATAGGCGCGCCAATTCGGCGGCGCGGAGGCGAGCTGCGCTTCGCGCGTGATCTGATAGACGCAATCCGTCTCGCGAGCGACCTGCGCATTGTCCCCGAGCGCGAAGGCGAGCTGTCCCTGAGTCACGACCGGCGGGCGCATCAGCGTCCGGCCGCCGCCGAGCGGCAGCACCACCGAGCTGAAATCATAGCTCTTGTCGAGCGTCGCCTCATAGCGGCGCAGCATGTCGTTGATCGCGAAGGACCGCGCTGCGAGGCCGCCCTGCGCTCCGAAGCTCAGCGCCGCCGAATAAAGTGTTTCCTCTCGCCCCGGCTCCAGCCCGAGCCCGGGATCGCCGCGCCCGGCGCGCACCGCCTGCAGCGCCTCGAGCGACGGCGGACGTTCGCCCCCGACGACCGCAGGCTCCTGCGCCGCTCCGGTGATCGGCTTGTTCAACGGATTGCCGAGAACATGCGCCGCCGCGTCGATCTCCGCGGGCGAAGGGGCCGGAGGGACGGGATAGACCTTGATCCCTTCGGCGAAAGCCGCGGAGGCGAGAAGGGTCGAGGCCAGGAATGTCGAGACGAACTTATGGAGCGCGGGCTTAGACATGATAGATCACCTGTATGCGATGATGTTGCGCGTCGACCTGCACGGTCGCGCGGTCGCCGGCGGCGCGGCCGATGGCCTGGAAAATCTCGTAGACGCGGCGAGGCCCGGATTTGACGCCGATCGACACTGCTTGGACGTTGAAGGCGGAATCGACGACGACCTCGTATCCGACCTCGCCAGCGAGCTTTTCGACCGCTCCCTCGATCGGCCCTTCCCATTCGAAGGCGACGATCTTCTGCAGCTCGGCGGGCACGACGGCCGGCCCTTGACGCGGAGCCGGACGCATCCGGCCGAGCTCTCCCATCTCGCTATCGACATGGTCGACGCTGCGCCGAAGGGCGCTCTCCGCATTCGGCATGCCTGCGGTGTCGACCGTCGTCGGAACATCATGCGCGCAGCCGCTCACTATGCTCGACGCCAGGAGCAGGACGAAACCGTGACATAGATCATTGGCGTTCATGCGATCAGCTCCATAATTTCGCGCGATCACGCTATTCGGCGTCGGCGCGAATGACGATGAAATCTCTGCCGCTCGAGCCGGCTTTTGATGAGACACCGTAGCTCGGCCTCTTCGGCAATCGCGAGTTGTTCGAGATCCAGAGCCCCGCGATGTCCCATTCGAGCGACGTCGCGCGTTCCCGAGCCGAACATGACAACGCCATTTGGACGAAGCTGGATACGAAAGCTGGGCATAGCGACGCTCCTCGATCACGAAATCAGGCCGAAACGATTCCCCTGCTCTGCGCGAGCTTCAAATCTTTCCGCGCGTGAAAAAACTGCGCGACGCTATCGAGCCGCCGCCGCGTCGAGCTCCGAGCCGTTGTCGCCATATCGAAGCTTCGCGCCGATCCCGCGCGCATCGGCCAGCTCGTTCGCCAATTCGTCGACGACGCCGGTTTCCGCGCGCGTGTCGAGCTCGCCCCGCCGCATGCGCTTGGCCTTGCGCTCCTCGATCTCTTTTTCCGCGGATCCGCCCGGAAATATTCTCGCGAGACGACGCAGCGCCTCTCGAAACCCGATGCGGTCATAGAGACGATTGCGCAGCGCCCTGTCGCCAGGTGTCGTCGACAGCGCCCACAGCTCGATCGGCCCGAGCGTGTTGACGAGCATCTGCTCATATTTCGCGTTATCCGCTTGCAGCACCACCAGGAACGGCGCACCGGCCGGACCCGGCCCATGGAGACGGTGGCGGACGATGTCGGCGCTCGCTTCGGAGAGATTGAAACGCTGAACGATCTCTTCAGCTTCCACATCATCGCCTGCCCGCAGCACGAAGCGTCCCGTCGATTGACTGACGATCGCGTCGCCCATGTCGCTCAAGCGCTGACTGGCGAAGCCGAGCTGAACATTGTGCTTGGGGCCTTCGCGCACATCGAGCTCGGCTTGGGCGCGGACTTGCGGACTGCCTTGCGTGCGGTGCCACTCGTCATAGTCGAGCCGCTTCACCGATTCGTAGATTTCCTGGAAGCGGGGTTGGTGGAAGCTCCGCGCCTCTGCTGGCACGAAGGGCAGATAGTCGGGCTTCAAAAAGAAATTGCGCGCGATGATGTGACGCGCCAGCATATACATCATCTCGGTCTGGCGATTGGCCGCAGCCGAGCCGGTCGGCGCGACTTCCGCGAGATCCATGACGATGATCCGCGCCGCTCCGAAATCCAGCCGCGTCGGGCTGTTCAAAGTCGGAAACTTGCGAATGACATCGTAGATATAGCGTTCGAACAGGTCCGAGGCCTGCTCCGCCGTCATCGCGATGGTGAGCTTGCCGAACATGTCCTTGACCTGGTCGGTTCGCGCGGCTCCGACCAGATCCTCCAACACAGGGACGGCGTGCCGTTGCGCCACTTCGGCGAGACGATAATTTCCGACCGCGCATAGGGCCTGCACCACGTCTCGCCAATGGGGCTCGTCATGATGCAATTCGATGCCGTGTTGTTCGATCGCTGCATCGATGTGAGGCTCGACCCCGCGCCGATAGCGCTTGGGCGAGGCTCCTGGAACGTCGGTGCAGAGACGATAGGCTTCGTCGATCACGATGCCGATCATCTGATTCATGCCTTCGAAGGGCGTGCTCTGATCCGGCGGCAGGGTGATCAGCGCGAGAAAATTCTGCAAGAAGGCCTTTTCGAGCGGCAGCGGATATGCGCAGCCGACCTGCAGGTCGAAGACGTTGAACTCGAAGCCCCGCGCGAATTGCATGCGCGTGTAGATCGCCTCGTGCCGGCGCTGCGGTCCCAGGGCTTCTTGAATGAGCAGCACGAAGCCTTCCGCCGAATCGCCGATATCGACCTTGCCGATCAGAGGCAGCTTCGCCCCGACCGCGCCGAGCGCGACGGAGCTGAGGCAGAGGCCGAGGTTGATCGTATTGGCCAGCACCGATTTTCCCGAACGGGGCGGCGCGACGAATGTGTCGAGCACCTGTGGCCGCTTCGAGCCGCCAGAGGGGTCATAGGGCCACATGGCGCCGTTCGGCTGGCGGAACAGCACGCTGCCTCGGTCCCAGGGCGAGGCGGTTCGTCCCCAGGGCAGCATCGCCAGCACGTCTCCGATCAGCGCCACCGATGGCGGCGCCGTGGACGCCAGCGCCAGTCCCGGCACGCTGCTCATGACGCCGTCGAGCGGATCGCCGATGACGGTCGTGCCGCGGCAATTTCCCCAGGCCTCGAGGCGTTGCTTCAGTGTCGACAGTCGTAGCCGCAGCTTGCCCACTTCGCCGAACGGAGCCCAGGTCGCAAAGGATGCCCGCAGGCGCACGGCGATATGGTTGTTGTTTTCGCGCTCGCGCTTCAAAAGCTCGAAGGCGCGGGTGATGTCCCGGTTGCCGGGGAACATCCACAAGAACTGCGCGCCGGCGCTCTTCAGGAGCATGTCCGAATTGCCGCCGCCCTCGATCACGAAGGATACGCGCCAAGGGACGCGATCCTGCCCGAGACGCGACGACAGCTCGACGAACGGCCGTGGATCCTCCGGCCCCATCGTCATATCGACGCAGCCATAATCATAGAGGCCGATCTCCACCCTTTGCCCGTCATGGACGACCGCGTCGGAGTCGAAGAAGAGATCACGGATCGCCGGCCACATCAGCGTCTCCAGGATCGGACGCTCATCCTTCTCATCCGGCCAGCGTGGACGAAAGGCGTCGCCGACCAGGGTCGGCCTCCAGGCCGAGCCCACCGTCTCGCGATACATAGCCTCGCGCGCGACCACCAGAGCATCATGGGCGGATATCTCCGTCGCGGCGACGTCGAGCCCTTTCAACGACGACACGACGCGCGAGACGAAGCCGGTGTGACGCGCCGCCATGACGTCGCTGCGCAAATAAAATTTCTGAGCGTCGCCGATGTTCGGGCATTTCTTGGCCAGCGCCGCCTGCTCCTCCTTCATCTGCTTGCGCTCTTCCTTGGTGAGCGTCGTGGCGCGCGTCCACAAGATGAAATACGCCGCCTCCCAGCGCATCATGCCGGTCCAGAGTTTTTTGCGTTCCTCGAAAATATCGCCCAGTTCCAGCCCGATCTCCTTGGCGATTTCCCGGCAGGCCGACATGTTGACGCGCTCGATCTCGACCGCCGCGAGATCGGGATCGGAGGCGTACCATCCGACGATGGCGTGTCCCCTGTTCTCCAGCGTTCCCGAGATGTCGATGCGCATGGCGTTGGCCAAGCGATCGATATCGGCCCGCGTCGACATTCGTCGCATGCCGCCGAGACGAAGGTAGCTCACATAGTCGCCTTGCTTGGTGACGAGCGCGTCGCCATGCGCGGCTTCGATATCGCAAAAGCTGGTGAGGGGCTGCTTCGCCATCAACGACATTGCGGCGAGCCCGCGTGATATCCAATGGAGCATAATCTATCTCCTTAAAATCGATGCGAGCCTCTCCTTGACGAGCAAGCGCGGATAAATGTCGCGGCCGTCGACAAAAAAGTGTCCGAGCGATAGCAAGCGCGCGCCGCCGAGCAGCTCATGGCGACGGGCGTAGGAGCTCGGCGAAATGAATGACAGAGCTTCGGCGAGATCGCGCGGCGACGACGTGCCGAGGCGCTGCTTCGCGATCACACTGCGCTCGACGAGAGCGGCATAGGCCGAGCTCGCGGCGAATAGATCGTCGGGACTGTTCGCGGGAAGGGGATCGAGAGGCCACGACACGGGTTTCCCGTGTCTCGCGAAAGACGAATGCACGCGATGCACGAGCGCATTGACGGCGCCTTGCGTGAATTCCGGCGCCCAGATCAGGATGGCCTCGCGATCGATTTCGGGGCGTTCGAGATTTTGAGCGAGGCAGCACAGCGCGCAGCCAAATGACCCATCGGTAGCTTCCGATCGCCCTTCGCTCCAGTTCGTGATCTCGCATCCACAATGCGGGCAGCGATCGGCGAATTCTCGTGCGCGCGGCTGCGTCACCGCGAAAGCGGGCCGTTTGCTATGGCTCATTGCCGATAGTGAAAGTGGGAGCATCGCGCCGCGCCGATCTTCAAAAACAGATGCGCCCTCGCCGGTCATCGGCTTTGCGACCGAACCACCGGCGAGGGCCAATTGTCCCCTGCGCCTCGCCGCGTTACGCCGGCGAGGAACAGGAGAGCATTGGGCATCACTGGAAGGTGATGACGCCGGCCTGGTCGGTCACTTTCGCGCCCGCGCCAGTAGTCGTGTAGGAGGCCTTCTGGATCCACGAGCCGCCGGCGACGAACAAGCCGGTCAGCACAAGACCCGTGAGACCGGCCGCCACTTTCCCGCTCTCGCGGTTTTCCGGCTGACGCGACTGCCACAGGAACCAGACGCCGGCGACGAAGGTCACCAGAGCGGCGACATACATAGCGGTCGAGCCGGCGAAGCCGCCGGCGGTCGAGAACTCCTTCGAAATGCTCTGCACCTGCGAGCCGAGCGTCTGGCCGGCGGCCTGAGCAAAGGCGCTCGTCACTCCGAGAGAAACGGAGAGCGCCGCGCCGGCGAGCAACGACGACACATGGGATTTGATTTTGGCGATGGTCTGCAAGTTCATCTCCTTCGATTGAGAGAGCGCCTCACGCCCTCGAAAAAAGTTTCGGGCGAAGCTGTGCGAATATCGAGCGTCGCGTTTGCGCGCCGGAAATATTTTTTTCGCCTATCGCTGCCGAGCGCAGAGATAGGCGATCACGAACCACACGCCCGGGTTCATCGCGATCCCCCAAAACAAACCCTTCGCGACCTTCTCGCACATGGTTGTTCCGGGCGCCGCGAGGCGGTGGAGGAAGCGCCTCATTGCGGGCCTGCGAGGAGAAGCACGCTCATTCCGGCGAGGCCGACGCCGACCGCCGGAACCATTGCGATGTCGGCCAGCCCGTATCGTCCGGCGTTGATGAGAAATAGCCGCGCCCAACGGGCTATGGCCCAAAGATAGACCGCGCAGCTCACCAGCGCCGCCAGCCCGAAATAGAGCCCCGTCGCTGTGGCGAATCGTTCCGCGAGCGCTTGCTTCTCGGCGAGGTCGAAGACAGTCGATGCCGACAATCCGAGACCCGCCATCGAAAACAACCACGAATAGAACAACGCCCAACCGACCAAGGTGATAACGAATGGAAGCTGCTTCAGCTTCTCGACGGTCTGCATGCTTTTTCTCCGCAATGGAGCGCCGGATTGGAATCGACCAATGTTCTCGACGGATCAGGTTCGAAACACGGAAACCAGCCATGTCGCGATGGTCACGACATTGATGAGCATGATCCCGAACATGAACTGCACGCCACAACCGCCGGGGCTGCGATTGCTGCGGCCTGCGATCACCGCATTCCAGGTCAGCATCGCAAAGAAGCAGGACATCGCGCCGACGGCCTGGAAGAACCCCTGGAACAGCGTCACGATATTGACGACGGAATCGCCAGGAGTTTGCCCCAACAGATTCCCATTGACCGTCGGCGCCGTGTAGCTCGTCAACGCCCCGATCGACACTTGCAGATTGGTTCCGGCCGTATTGTTCGCCATCGTCAGAATCGACGGAAACGACGCGAAGGCGCCCGAGAGGACGAGCGCTACGAACGGAACCCAGGGACGGCCGCGATAGGGATTGTGGCTCTGTGATTGTGTCCAGAATCCCCATCCGGCCGACATGAACAGCGCGAGCGCCGTCAGATAACAAAAGGTCGGCAACAGAACAGCGATCGCGTTGCCGATCTCTCCTGCGAAATTGACCAATCCTTGCACCTCAGCCCCCTTCTACCGATCGCCGGGAAGCCGACCCGCTTCAGCGGATCGGCCCCTTCTCCGTCTGCACGATCCATTCGGTTCCGCGCTGGCTGATCTTGGTGACGCGCCCATAGCCCGGCACATGCGCTCCGATCCCGATTTGCAGCGGGGCGATCTCGTCACCACTGCGATCGAGCTCGGACAGCATGGCGAGGCCCGGCGACGCCGCCTGCACACGATATCGGCCGGGCGGAGTGGGACTGTCGGGCTCGTTCTTCGTCGACAAGGACGCCGGGAGGACGCCCTTCATCGCGGCCGGCCGCGTGGCCGGGGGCGCGACTGGCGGGCTCGCTTGTTCCGGCGGCGATGTCGGAGTGGCTTTCGCCGCGTCGAGCGAGCGTTGGGCCTCGCCGAGGTTCAGCCGGCGCTCGAAATCGTTCAGCTTCGCCTCGATCGCGCGCGCCGTTCTCTTGTCGCTGTCCTGCAGAGTGGCGATTTCCTCCCTGGTGCGGCGCACCAATGTCGAGAGCTCGGTGATCATGCCGAACAGTCTCGTTTCCATCTCCAGCTGCTTCTCTTCCGCCTTGACTGGCGCGTCCGGCGGCAATGACGCGACGCGCTTGATCCCTTCCTCTCTCGCCTTGGCGGAGGGCTCGCCTGTGGAGGCCGGCGCCACAGCGACCGTGACGACCGGGGCGGGCGCAGCCGCCGCCTTTGCGGCAATGGCCGGCGCGACTTTCGGCCCCTCGGGAGCCGCCGTCGCGGGTCTTACGCCGACCTCTCCGACGACCGCCGGCGACACCGGAGCGGGCGGGGCGCCGGCGAGCGGCTTTCGGTTGTCCCGGTCCTTTTCTTTTTCGGGGCTCCAGAACGCCTGGACCTCCTCCGCGATCTTCTGAGGGGGCGACGCCGCCGGCATTTCCAAAGTGCGCTCGACGCGCTCGTTCAGCGGCACTGCAGCGAGCTTCGACGCCGGAGCCATGAGCCCGGCGTCGACGCCTTTCTCCGTCACCCCGCCCTCGAAGGCTCCGCTATTCGGCAAAAGAGCGACTGCGGCGATGGTCGCGACGCCGAGAGCCGCGAGAGAAACAGAAGTCGCGAGCTTATAGCGTTCGAACGGATCGAAGAGGTTCGTCCGCGCCTTCTTTTCTTCGGCTCGCGGAGCCGGATCGGTCTCGGCGACGAACGGGGCGTTCGGATCGGCGTCCGTGTCCGCGCCCGTTCCCGAGAAAGGCGGCTCCTCCTTCGCCGCGGCGGCGATAGGCTTTCCTCGGGGACCGAGGAATTCCGTGCGGATGCGCGCGAAGCTGGTCGCGATCGACGCGGCCAGCGTTTGCTTGTCAGAACCCTTGTCCTCCTCGGACGAGGGCTTGTTCGGCGCCGTCTCGGCGTCCGACTCCGGTAGGCCAAGCGCAAGCCCTTTGTCTTCGTCGCGTTCGACGAAATGCAGATTGGCGGCGACATCGCTCATGGTCTTCTCCTACTTCGTGTTGAGACTCGCGGGATCGACGCTCGCCGTTTCTGGCGGTGCGGCGACATTGGACAAGAAGATGACGCCGACGCCCGCATTGGCGGCGAGAAAGACGGTCGCGCCCTTCGGCGTTTGCTGTTGCAGCGTCTGTCCGATTTGTGCAGCCGCCGCGCCGCCGGCGATGCCAGCCTGCTGTCGGAAATCCAGCTTGCCGTAGCTCTGGATCATGCCGCCGTACGGCGTGTAGCCGATCGTCGAGTTCGATAGCGCGATGGCCTGTCCGAGACCGGCGACGAAAGCCGCCGCCGTCGGCAGGGCGAAGCGTTCGATGTAGTGCTGATCGACGCTGGTCGCGACGGCGGTCTCCATGCTGTCCGGCGCGATCACCAGGCCTTGCACGTTGATCGTCTGACCGTGGTGCTCGACGGAATTGATCCGGACAACGAGCCGCTCGGTGTCGCCGAACAACGCGCCGACCGCCTGGTTCTTGGAGAAGGTCCCGATCATTCGGTCTCCCGCCAGCGGTCCCGTGTCCGCCTGCAGGACGATCGGTCCTCCCGTGTCGGAATTGACCGAGAGCACCGTATGGGCGTAGACGCCGCGCCCTGCCGGGACCAAGACGTTTTCCGCCGCGCGTTGCTGTTGTTGCGCCGGCGGCGCCGAGCGCGTGCTCGTCGCCCGCGGCTCGACGCGGTTGCCCTGCCCCGGCGCGAGATCGTCTCGGACATCCGTCGCCGGCGCCAACACCAGATCCGTGCGCGGCGGCCGTCCTTCCCACTGCTTGAACAGATCGCCCACCGCCTGCCGGAATTGCTCCTCGTTCGCTCCCCCGTTCGCGTTCGTGCTCGGGGGCTCGTTGGCGGCGACCTGTTCGACGCGCGCTTCCTCTTGTGGTCTTTCGGGCGGGACGTAGATCGGCGCCGGCTCTGGTATGGGGACGACTGCCGGCTCGGGCGGAGGCTCCGACACGGCGACCTCCTCGGGCTCGCGCCGATCGACGAGCCGCAAGGGCGCCGCGGCAGGCAGGGGCGGCGTATAGGACGCCCCAGACGCGAGCGCTTTGTCCGCCTGGCCCTGCGCATGTCTCTTCAGCAGCGCGTCCTGCGCCGGATTGCTGTGCATGCCGCCCGGCAGCGGGTCGACCTCCGGCATTTTGGCGACCGACGACTCGGGGAGGGCCGGATGCGAGATCGACGAAACGCCGATGAGAAGCGCGGTCATCGACACGCCGACCACGGCGATCGTGACGATCCGAGCCGGGCCGCCCCGCCCGCCTCGGTTGAACTCGCGAAGCTGCGACAGCAGCGGGATCTTGGAAAACAGGTCGGACATTCAATCCTCCGTCAAAGAGGCCGAAACGGTGCGTCCCTGATGAGAGAGCAGCACGACCGGCGTCGCGGGAAGCTGGTAGACGGTGAGGCCCCCTTCGGCGGCCTCCGACGCCGTCCATTCCGGGGAGATCAAGGTGAGACGCGTGCGCAGATAGACGCGATCGCCGAGCCGCCAGGCGCGCAGCTCGTTAGGAGAGACGCCTCGAACCGACATCGGCGTCGCCTCCGCGGGCGGAACGCCGTCCAGCATGGCGGTGAGGAACGGCGCCGCCGTGTCGGGCGCGCTCGCGCGCACCGTCCCCGCCTTCGCGTTCGGGCCGCGCTCCACCACCTGGATCGAGATATCGGCGTCGTAGCGACCGCCGCCGCCGATCAACAAAAAGCTGATCGGCTTCGGAGCGCCCTGCAGCGTCACTACGAGACCGCCGCGCGGCTGCAGCGACATCGGCGTGATCTCCAGAACATTCGATCCCTTGGCCGGCGTGCAGACATAAAAGCCCGTGGCGGCGACGGCGGGGCCGCTGGCGTTCTGCCCCGTGTTGCAATTCCCGCCATCCGTCACAGCGGCCGGATTGCTATTCGTGTCCCATTGGATTGGCCATGGCTCGCCGGTGCGGTCGAAGAAGGAGATCGCAGTCGGATAACCCTTGACGGTCTGGATGATGTTGACCGCCTGCCCCGGCGCGAAGGACACATTGACGCGCCGGCTGGCAGGCGCCGCGAACTCCGTCGTCGCCTGTTCCTGCGCGCGCTTGTTGTCCCCGAAGCGCTTCCCCAGATCCCGGATCATTCCGGGCGTCAGGGGAATGATGTTCGCGGCTCGATCGGCCGTTCCCGACGCCTGCACGCCGCCGCCGTCCGCGGCTCCAGGAATGCTCGCCGATTGTTGCGCCAGACCGGGCGAAACAGTCGCCAAGAGGACGACTGCGGCGCCGCATAATATGCGTTTGTTCAGCATCTTTTCGTCCTCATTGCTATTGGCGAACCGCCACGAGCTCGTCGATCTCCAAGCCGTCCGGTCGATCCTCGTCGTTCGTTCTCGTGACGAGCGCTTTGATCACGAGATTTTGCGTGATGTTCTGCTGGCTGTTCTGGCAGGTCTGAACGATCGGAACTTGGATGCGGTAAGCGAGCGCTCCCGCGATCGTGGCGACGTCGCTGATGACGGCGGCGCGCTGCGCCTGCGCATAGCAGAGCAGCATCGACCGCTTCATCGTGTCGAAATTCTTGGTGTCCATGACGCTGGTGGCGAAACTGTTCCAGCCGCGTTTTGAGAATCTTCGACTCGCAGCGGAGAGCTGCTGCGGATAATCATTGTAGTTGATGTTGTAGGGCGCGAGCGCGGCGCGCGTCGACCAATCGAGCAGCTGCGCGTCGTCGACGATCGGCGTGTCCAGCGCAGTGACCTCGCGCGTTTTCCGTCCGTCGATCACAAAATATTTCGGGGTCGGCGGATGCGTCCACAGATACACGTCATGCACGGCGAAGACCGTCGCCAGCAGCGACGCTCCGATGGCGAGGCCGATGGTCTTGGATAGAAGAGACGCCTGAAAGTCCGGATCGGACAATCGGCGATTGATCGCGGCGTGTTCGTTTTGCATGAAACCATCCCTCTCGAAAAGATTCGACGTCGACGATCATCGAGAGGGTGCGTGCGAATATGAAGCGACAAATTGTCGACGTTCGACGCGCGCCTTCTTTCGTGAGGCACGCGCTACGACAACGCATCACGACGCGTCACGACGCGCTGCGTCGTGATCGTTGCGAGTGAACGACATTCGTTCGCTCGGCTAATCGTGCGGCGCGCGCACCCGCGCACAACGGCTCACGCGTAGGGCTTGCCGTTCGCGCAGAAGAGTGCGTGGAAGTGAAGTCAGCTTTGTCGAAAGACTGTCGCAGACGTAGCTTATATCGTGAAGTCGAAGGGCTTCGACAGGCATTTCACGGCGCGCAGGCTCACGCCCCGTCGAATCTCGATGCCGGCCGCCCACGCATCGTCTTTCCGCTTTTGCGCGGCGGCCTCCGCGTCAGTCGCGCGCTTGCCCGTCCCCGCATTTTGTCTTTTCTCGTTGCGCTTCGCCACGATGGAGATTCGATAATCTCCGGGCGCATGGAATATCAAGCGCCGCGTCGAGCCGTCCGCTTTCGGGGTCAGCACCTTCATCGCGTCCTCGTATCGCTTCCGATCGAAGGTGAGGCTTTTCGCGCTTTTCGAGCTGAGATGCAGCCGCTCGACGTGGCTGCCTACGCGCGAACGGCCGAACCCTGCCGCTTCTTGGATTGCGGGCTTGCTCATTCCGCCGAGGATCGCGACGGCCGTGATGACGTAATTCTCCGTGCCGTAATGGCGCACCGTGTCCACATTGGCGGGCAGTAGCCTCGCCATGAAATCCTTGACCGCCGCATGCCACTCGGGTTGCGTCTCGGGGGACAACGTCGACGCCTTCGCTTGCCGCGAAGTGCGCGGCTTTTTCACTTTGGCGTCGACGAGCAGCCCTTCGTTTTGCGATTCGATGGGGCGATCGGTCGGAAGCCTGGCGAGCGAGGAGTCCGCCGGTTCCACTTGGGGCGGCGGCGTTTCCTGCGTCGTTATCGCGGTTTCCGCCACCGAGAAAATCATAGGCGTCGATGAGACGTTCGACGCCGTCTGCAGCGTCTCCGATGTCTCTTGCAGCGTCGGGGTTGCGAATGTTTCGGGGGACGGATGAGGACGCGTTCGCTTCCGATTTCCCGTCGTAGGCGCGGAGGCGGCGTCGCGCTTCGTCGCCGTTGCGGCGGCGGGTTTCTTTGGCCGCATGGACTTCCGACCACCATCCGCCTTCGCCACACGTCGCGTGGGCAAGCCGATGCGGCGCCGCTTTCCATAGAGTGAATCCGCGGAACGCCCGAGAAATTCGGCGAGTGCCGGGACATGGACGCCACAGGTCCATCCGACGATGAGTAGCGTGTGATCCATCAGCGACCATGCGTTCTTGCGCGGCCGAAATGGCTTTTCGAGTTGATCCAGGCCGATGGGAATCGCACGGTCCGAGATTTCGTCGAGGATGGTTGTTCGCGCACAGCCCAAATACGCTGCGATGGCGTCGACGCCGAGACCGGCGCGCAACATTCCGTCGATGAGGCCTTCGGCGCTGGCCAATTCTCGGCCTAGTAGCGCCAAAAGCAATCCCGCCTCATTGGGCGCGGCTTCAAAAATGGGTGTTTCGAATGAACGGTCGCAATCGAGCATGGCGTCTGCTCCGGTTCGTCCCGAAGCAGGCTACCCTTGCGTTATGGAATGTCAACCGTAAAAGGCGGGCTCGTCCTACCGAGCAGGCTTTCCCTTGTCTCCCTTCTTGAGAAATTTGACGATCTCTTCGTGAGATGCAGCCACTTTCTCGATCTCTTTCTTAATTGCCGCGTCCTGCTCGTTGCGAATGACCAATAGCTCATTGAGCTTCTCGACCACATGCACCAATTGGTGGACGGACCTATCGGATGGAGCGGCTTGAAGCTCGGCGTCCGACAGCAAATCCTCGATCGGGACCTTCAGAGCGCTAGCCAGCCGGCGAAACACGGCGAGCGTCATATTCTGTCGTCCGCGTTCGGCGAGATAAATATACGCCGGACTTACCCCCCCTGCTGCATTCCCAAGCTGCTCCTGGGTAATTCCAGATTCAATTCTAACTTTTTTAATGCGGCGGCCAATTTCGACGAGGAACGGATCGGACCCCAACTTCCCATCCGCCATTTCTTTCACTTCTTTTTTTTGGGTCATCCTCGCCTTCCCCAGCGTTCCAGATCCGTGCGCCGCGACTGAGGACATTCAGCCCCCATGGGCGCGGACTTTTCCTCGAAACGACCCCCTCGCTTCGATCGAATTCGGCGTTTCGATTTTCGCGTCGTCATTCGCGCACACCGATAACATGCTTCGCGGCTCACAAAGGAGTCATACCCTATGCGAGCCCCGATTATCCTCCCAATCCTGCTTTTTATGACCATGTCGACGGCCGCCGACGCCGATTTCGCAATGCTGCCGTCCGAAAAAGGCGGGGCCTCGCCCGCGCCGACGGCCGCCGAACTCCCGAGACGCGCTGAGAAGAGGCTGAAAGTCCGCAGGGAGCCGAAGCCGACCCCGGCCCGTGGCTTCGGAAATCAAATCCCCCTCTCCTTCGCAATACGGCAAATCGTCCCGGCGACGGTCAAGGTCAGGTTCGCCCGCGAGGCCGATCGAAATGCCCTCGTGGATTGGCGCGGCGGACGAGCATGGCCGAGCGTGCTCCGCGACGCGATTCGTCCGCTCGGTTTCCGCGCGATCGTTCGCGAGCGCCAAGTTTCCATCACCCATCGATAAATCAGTTCGTCATTCGCGCACAACGCTTCGATCCTGCCGTCAAGCGGAAAAGGAGGCCGAATGCCAGATCTCGTCACCACGCAAACTGGTAGCTGGCTCGATCCGAGCCAGCTCGATCTACTGAGCGAGCTGCCCGAGGCGACTCGTCGCGCCGAGTTGGATCCGAGCGTCGAGTCGGCGGTCGTCGCTCTCGGCGTCGCCCTGGACGACGCCGCGGCGTTCGACCCGCCAGGTCTCGCGCGATGCATTCGAACCGATCCGGCTCGAACCTTGTTCCAGTCCGTGCTCGCGCAGCTCGGGAGCGCGCGTCTCCTGCGCATGCTCGATTGGTTGACGGAACCCGACAAGCCGAACCGCAAAGTGATACTCGCCGCTCTCTTCGTGCCCGAGGCGGGAGACGCCTCCGAGGCGATCCGTAGAGCAACGCGTTTCGCGAGCAGAAACGCACTGCTCCGTCGTATCACCGCCCAACTTCGAATTCGCTCTCTCGCCCTCTGCGCGATGGAGCGCCATCGAGACAAATACAATCAAAGGGAATTCTATCGATGAAACGAACGATCATCGCGGCGACCGTTTCGATCGCCCTTGCCACTACCGCCCTGGCGCAAACCGCGCCGCCGTCCGGTTCCGCCGGCGCCTGCGGCACGCTCTACCAACAGGCCGCCAGCGCCGCGTCGGCGCGCATCGCGGCGGACGACAAGGACATTGCACCGCCCCAAACCGTCAAGTCGCTCACCTGTCTCGACAACATTCTGAAAGGCGTCGGCCTCAATGTCGTGGTGAATCTCCTCGACCCGACGAATCTATTCAACGCTATCGAAGGCCAGCTCTGCAACGCCGTCACCAACGCCTGGAAGAAGGCGCTCGGAAGCGCGCAATGCGGCATCACGCTGAGCGGCTTCAATCTCGGCGCTTTCAACTTCGGCGGCAATCTCGGATCCGGTCTTTCCTGCCCCAAGCTGAGCTTCGGCGGCGGAGGACCGCCCATGGGCTACATCGGGATCGGCGGCGCCGGCGGCAGCGGCAGTCTCTACGTCAATGGTTCCGCCCGCGCTCCGACCGGATACGCGCTTCCCAACTCCGTCGGCCTCTGGTGAGGAGTAAATCCTATGCACAAGACCTCTCATCTACTTTCTGCCACGACGGGCGTCGTCATCGGCGCCATCGTCTTCGGCGCGGCTCCCGCGAAAGCGCAATTGGCCGTCATCGATGCGACGTCGATCGCCGTTCAGCAGGCGCTGCAAAAGCTTCAGGACCAAGCCAACAATTTCTTGAACACGATCACGAGCCAGCTTGGTCTGAGTGGTCCACTCGCGAGCCTCCTCGGCTCCAACAATTACGGTGACGTCACAACCCTGCTCCGTCAGGGCTTTACTCAAAACGCCAATTACTCGAAGGCGCAGGTTTCGGCCCAGCGACAGATCGCAGACGCGTCGAACACCGCGATGGCTCGGTTCGAGCGCGATAAGCGAAACGCCGTGATCCGCGACGAGCATGTCGTCAGCCCATTGCATTGCGCCCATCTCGACAACGGCCAAACGATAACGGTCGGAGCGGGACAGTCGTGGAAAGTCGCCGCCGCGATCCAGACCGTGGCCGACCAGCGCGGCGAAGCGGCAAAGGGAACGCCTTCTTATTATGGAGCCTCGCAGGCCGTCGAAGCGATCAATATGCTGCACTATTCGCGCTACTGTTCCGCAGACGAAGCGGCCGCGGGCCTCTGCAGCGCGTCGCAACGGGAAAATGCGGATCAACGCGCCTCGTCGCTGTTCGGAACCGGGACCTATGACGGCCAGGACGGCGTTAATTCCGCCAATGACTACGTCACCAATCTGATCCAACCCATCGTGCCGACGGCGCAGCGCGGCGGGCAAATGACGTCGCTCGTCGCGAAGGAAGCGTCGGTCCGACGTCGTCAATACGAGTCGCGCATCTCGATGGCGCGTAGCGTTCTCGCCGAGGTCCTCGCCGCTCAATCGCCGTCGATTCCGCTCAACGCCGCGCAGAAGCAGCAGATGCAGAACGAAGGCCTTACGGTCGTCGACACCGGTTCCTGGGTACAAGCCCTGCAACTCGACGTTCATCGCCGCTACAGCGACGTCAATTGGGCGGCGCAGTTGCAGAGCATGACGCCTGCCGCGGTCGAACGCGAAATCGCCAACGAGCTCGCCGTCACCAATTACCTGCTCTTGGAAAACTACCGGATGGCGATGAAGAACGCGAGCGTCAACGCCACGACGCTGGCCGCGGTCGCCGAACGCGACCTTCAGACCCTCAAGCCCGCCGTCGAGCTTCCGACCCCGAACCTCTCCAACTGATCGACCCATGCCTTCCACCACACAAAATCTTTCTCTCTTTCTCCGTTCCACGAGGCTAGAATTCCATGCCGACCGAACCCGAGAATCTCCCGCACAAGCCCGATCCGACCTCTGCTTCTGACGACCGGCGCGTCGATGCGCCCAACGCGCAACATGTCGAAGAGCTGCGCGCCGAGCTGAACGGCGCCATGAACCCACGCGAACGCAAGGGCATCGGCGAAGAACTGGCGCGCGCTCGCGACCATTTAGCAACAGTCGGCCTGCTCGCCGGGCTCGAGGAACATCGGCCGCAGATCGAAGCGCGCGATCCGCAGCTCGCCACTCGGATCGATCGCGTGGCCGACGCGTTCCTGAACAATCCAATCGAGCGGCTCCGCGATCCGAAATTCAAAACGGATGTCGCCTATGCTCTGGAAGACGCCGAAAAACTCGTCGAACCGCTGCGCGTGGACAGGGATCTTCGCGACCAACTCACGCAACTGGCGGCGTCGAGCCCTGGGCTCAAAAACGAGCAGATGCGCAGTCTTCTTCAAAAGACCCAAACGCTCGACGACCCCGATCTCGTCGTGCGGCTCCGCGAGAAGGCGGCGGAAATCGCCGCCAAATCGAACCAGACGACGAAGGCTGTCCAGGGCGAAATATTCGCCCTGTCCTTCGAGGTGCTGGAGGCCCCACGCCGAGAGGCCGTCGCGCAATCGATCGCCAATCCGCCGATCGACACCGAACGCCCGACCGCGCAGCCTCCCGTCTCCGCTGTCGTGTCTGCCGGTTCTCCGCCGATCGGTCCTGAACCGACCGTCGAAACTCGGCTCGCCACTTCGAGGCAGGCGGAGATCGACGCCTTCGATGATCCGACCGACGGCTCCTCGCCAGCGAATTTCGATCGTGCTCCGAGCAACGCCGCGCCGCCATCGGCGTCCGAGGGCTCCTCGACGCGACCCGCGACCGCCGAAGGATCTCCGAGTAATGCGCCGACCGCCGACGGGCCGTCGGAGCCGAACGTCGCCTCACGCGACAAGCGGGCAGAGGAAACGGCGAACACACCGTCCGCAGCTTCGGATAGAAGCAAAATCGAGATCGCCGCCTTCGACGCTGCGGCTCCATCGACGGCACGCGCGGCGACCGGTTCCGAGGCCGGCAAGGACGCACTGAACGCGATGAACGCACAGGCGAAGTCTCCCGGAGCTCCTTCGCCCCAAGGTCCAGCGCCTGCTTCGGTGGCCGCTCCCGCTCCCCCGACGCCCGCCAATGCCGACCGAAATCTTGCCGCCTCGGCCGCTCGGGGCGCCACTCCGGCGACGTCGCCCAAGGCTCCAGAGCTGCCAGAACCGGACGAGACCGATCCCACCACGAAACATGAAGTGCAATTCGTTCAGGAAAAGCTCGTCGTCGGGGGCGTGTTCGGCAAGGCGCTCGGAGTGGTCGGACGGTCGGCTAGCGCCATCGGCCGAATTCTGGAGGCCGCCACGCCATCGGCCCAAGCAGCGCTGCAGCAAGGCGCGCAACAGCCACGCGAGCCGTCGGCCCGTGAGAAACAGGCGAACACCGAAGATGTCCAGCGGCGCCTGCAGAACTTCGAGAACACGCGCATGCAGTCCAAACGCAACGACGCGATGCTCTATGCCGCCGATGCGTCCGGGCGCTCGGCCCTCGACGCGATTGGCGCTCTTCGAGACGCGCCGGGAGCTTCGATCCTCAACCGCATTCAGGACGCCGCCGCCAACAATAGGGGCGGCATGAATGCTGTAATCGAGGGGATGAAGGCTGGCGGCCCGTTTGAAGGCCTGACCAAGGAGCTCAATCGCGCGATCAGTGAAAATAGCTCATTCGGCGCTGCTTACGATCGAGCCGCTGATGCGCTCGTACGCTATGGGAGTGATCGAGAACGAATTGTTTCGGCTCTCGCCTCCCATCCCAGCTCATCGAACTGGAACGAGCATTTCAAGAAGCTCGATGCGGCCGTCGGTGAGGCTGCTTCCGCTCTCCCGAAGAAAGAGGGCGACGGCAGCATGCTGGAGCATCTCGGCGAAAAGGCCCGCGAGATTGTCGAAAAGGTCCTCGAAAAAATCCAAGCCGTGTTTCACCGCGATCCCGAAGCGCGGCCCTCCCCGAGCCCGGGACCCTGACCACCCTTTTTTGCCCCCCGAAATTGCTTTGCCCAATCGACACGCGAGGACGCCATGTCACGCCGAATCTTTCCCACCCTCTCGATCGCCCTCATCGCCCTGGCTTGCGCCGCTCCGGCGCTCGCCCAATCCGCCACCCCGGCGGCGCCGAACTACGACATCAGCTGGACCGCCCTTGATCCCGGTCAGGACTGGGCGGCCGAAGTGATCAAGGCGATTTTCCCGATCAACGGCAGCAGCTGCAACGGCGGCGCGCAATCCGCGACATGCACAGGCTCTGCCGCCACCGTCATCGGCGAGCTTCTCGGGCGCTTCACCGGCTTCTCCATGGCTCTCGGCATGTTCTACGTGTGCTACCTGACCATCTGGAATATCTATCGCACCGCAGAGACCAGCAATCTCCTCACCAACTCGATGACCTCTATGTTCGTCGTGCGGATCGGCTTCGCCGCCATCATGATGTTCCCGATAACGTCTGGCTTCTCGATCGGCCAGGCCGCCGTCGTCCAAACCTCCATGTGGGGCATCGGCATGGCGGGCTCGCTCTTCAAATTCGCGATCAAGGCCATGGGACCGGATGCGATGGTCATCGCCACGCCGATCATCCCCGGCACGAAGAACATCGTTCTCGGCGTCATGGAGAACGAGCTCTGCCGGGCCTTCGTCAATGAAGCGACCGCCAATCCGCAAATCGCGCCGGCCCCGACGCCGACGCTCGTTTCCGGCTCGACCACCTGGGCTTATTCATTGTCCCCCGGCAATCAGACGGGCTCGCCAAGCTGCGGCACGATCACGGTCAACCAGCCATCCGGTGCCCAGCAGCCGATCGCCGGCGTCAACACGGATATGACGGCCAAGCAGAAGGAAATTCTCCAGAACGTCATCACATCGGATATTCGTCCCGTCGCCGAGAGCGTCGCGAAGAGCTATTGGCAGACCAAGCAGACTTCGGCGCTCACCCCGCTGCTCGCTGCCTATCAGAACGCGACCCGTGACTACACGCAGCAGCTCACGTCTGCGGCAAGCGACATTCAGAAGCAGCTGCAGAACGCCATCAAGCCCCAGGATGCGCGCGCCGGAAAGCTCGGTCTCATCAACAACACGACAACCGATCTGTCGACGCTCGGATGGGCTTCGGCTGGATCCTATTATCTGACCTTCGCTCAGCTGAACGGCAGGACGTTGTCGCTGCTCAACGATCTGCCGATCGTCAATGGTCCGAGCTACAGCGGCTGGAGCAATGCGCTCAAAACCGATCTCGCCCCGCTGATCCAAGCCAGCGACAACTTCCTCGCGCAGCTCCGCACCTATGTGAACACCGCCGACGGCGCCAACCCTCCGACCGGCAACGCCGACACATTCGGCAACGCCGCCGCTCGTGAAGGCGGCTCGTGGATCGAACGGGTGTTTCGTTCGGTTAATCTCAACGAGCCTTTGTTGAACTACATCGCCAACAGCATCTCGCCGATATCGAACCAATGGTCCGACCCATTCGGCTCTCTCATCACGCTCGGGCAATATCTCATGACGGCGGCGCTGGCCGCCTACGGGCTGGCGATCGCCGCGTCATCCGGGACCGTTCAGACGGGAGCGGCCGCCTTCTCGCTGCTCACCGGCAATTTCGCGGGGGCCGCCGCCGCCGCCGGTCTCGCCACGCTCTCCGATGTCTTCAAAGCGCTGTTGACGCCCTTGTTCTTCGGCCTCCTGTCGCTTCTGATTCCCGGTATCATGATCGCCTACGTGCTTCCGCTCATCCCCTGGGTGATGTGGATCGCGGGGGTGACCGGCTATCTGATCCTCGTGATCGAGGCGGTCATCGCCCTTCCGCTCATGATGGTCGCGCATATGACGTTCGACGGCGAGGGCCTGCATGGCCGCGCCATCCAGGTCTATGAACTGCTCTTCAACGTGCTGTTCCGGCCGGTCCTCATGCTCCTCGGCCTCTTCGCCGGCTATTTCGTGTTCTCGTCGGTCTCCTGGCTCATCCGCATAAGCTTTGGAGTCGCCGTGCATTTCGTTCTCGAAAAGGGCTGGTTCGTCACCAATCTTATCGGGCTCGTGGTCCTCCTGGCGATTTTCGTTTTGCTGCATATCGTGGTCGCCATCAAAGCCTTCGGCCTGATCTCGCTCATCCCGCATCATGTGCCGAAGATGCTCGGCTTCTCGCCGGCGAACCGGGTCGACATGGACGAATTCAGCAAGGCGGCCGCTTGGACGGGAGCGAGAGGAACTGTCGAGACGATCGAAGAATACGCTCGTGGTCAGCTTTCCGGTCCGCAAAGACAAAAAGGTAGCGACGGTGTAAAGTCCTCGGCTACTCGTTCTATCGCCGCTCCGCGGAAGGGGATAACCGGCCCGAGTGGTGGCGACTCGAAGAGCACTGGTAGCGTCGACTCGACCTTGAGCGCCCAAACGGACGTCGGAGATCACAATAAGGAGGCCTAGCATGTCCGACGATGACGAGCCTGGATCCGGAAACTCCCTCCTCTGGTATGAGGTCGGTCGATCGAGCGGGTATTCGCGAGGCAAAGCCGTCGGCTACCGGCGAGGAGATGACAACGGCTATCAGAATGGGCGGGAAGCCGCGGTAAGCGAGCTTAATGCCCGGCAGGACGCCGAGTATCGCGCCGGCTGGCGTTCGATCCATATCAATGATTTCAACGCCTGGATGGACGTTCTCAACAATGAGCGGAAGCGCAATGCTCAGCTCGCTGTAGAGGTCGAATCCCTGCGTGAATCCCTGGCGATTTCCGATCGCCGGGGTGAGGAGCACCGCAGGAAGCTGTCGAAAACGCAGGATTTCAGAAGAGGAATGGAAGAATCTCTCTGGACCCTGCTCAAAGCGTCTGAGCAGGGTAAAGCTGGGAGCCCGGAATATGCCGAGCTCAAGTCTATCGTCTATCAGATGGTCGACGCGTGGTCGAAGGGCGAGATCCTTTGCAGGGCCGAAGCTCTCGGGCCACGCATCGCCTATCTTTGGAGAACGCTTGACGGCTGACGCACGGCAAATGGGGCGAACATATTCGCGCAGCTTCGTCGCATGATGGTTTCGCACAGGAGACCATCATGCGACATCTCTTCCTCCCTCTGATTTGCTTCTCCCTCCCGCTCGCGGCGTGTTCCTCCGGCAATGTCCACTCCCCGGCCGATTACGACGCGCCTCCCGCCCCCAACGTCCAGCATCCATTCTATGATCCCTACGCCGCCTACGGCGAAGCTAACGCCACCTGGCGGCCGCCGGTGATCGATAGAAACGGAACGGTGGTCAAGCCGGTCGAACCCTCCACCCAGGCCACACGGCCCAACTACGAATCGGCTCCTTGGGCGACCGGGGCCGCGGGTGGCTCTCGCAACGCTCCTCCCGGCACGTTCTGACCGGGTGCCGCGCGCGATCGTCGGCCTAGCTCGCCTGCAGCCGAAATACGTCGGGCGATGCGCGGATAATTTCTGCGCATCGCCCGAGCCTTTTTCGTAATGCTGGAGATCGATAGGAATTGCAGCGCACCGTGCGTTTCTCAGCGCGGTCATCGACGCCGCCAGCGATTTCGGTGGCGTCGAGTTGCGGATGCGAACGCCTTTCAGCTGGGCCAAAATCGCTCGGACGTGGTGAGATATTCCCACGCCGTCGCCAGCCGCCGTGTTCTGAGCTGATAATTTTGCAGTCCGCTTTGGAACGCCGTCAGAAAGAGAAACAAGCAGAACGGCGCGAATTCCAGCACAGGCGCAATGCTCCATGACGCCCACGGCGTGATCGCGATCTCGAACAGCCAGTAGAAGAACAGCGCCCAACCCGCGCCGAAAAAGATATAGGCCGAAAGCGCGGTCTGCCGGCGACGTCGTTGCAACAGGCTCTCGACCTGCCAGACTTTCATTCCGTGCAGAAACGCAGTCGCCTCGAGATCGATGCGACGATCTTCGTCGACTCTAAACCGCGTGTCGCGTCGCGCTCCACGACGAACCGCTCCGATCAATCCCGACAAAATCCGGCCGCTTTCGACAACTTCGGGTTTCGGAAATGCGCGGCCGGGTACAGAGCCGATCCATTTGACCCCGCTCCATGCTCTGTTCAGTAGCGAGACCCGTTTCGGAGTCTCGGGTCGTCTCGGTTGCCATCTATCGCGCCGCATGGCTCTCGCTCCCTATGGATGTGATCACCGCATTCCAATCCTCCGGCAGCCCGTCGACGCGCCCCTCCGAGCCGTCCTGCTTGCGCCAGATCACCGTCGGTGTTCCGCGCAGCCCGATCGCTTCGGCGATCGCCATGTTTCGTCGAAGCAGCTCTTCCGCCTCATTCGACGCCGGCCCGTTCAAGTCTCCACGCGACCAGGCCGTCGCCATTTGAAAGGCGGCCTTGCTCAACATCGCCAAGGCGCTCTTGGTGCTGCGGCCTTCGTCCTCATAGTCCAGCACCGACACCGGTATGATCGCGACCAGCACTCTCCCGGCCGCAACGAACGGCTGCAACTGCTGCAGAGCGCTGACGGAATATCCGCACAGCGGATCGATGAAGACGTAGATCCGCGGCGCGGCTTCGAAGCCGATCGTTCCGAAGGTCGCGCTACGGGCGGCCTCCAATGCCGAGACGGTCTTGCTCCGGCCGGCGCTGCTTACGGCTCCAGTCTCCTTCTCGCCGCCGATCGTCACGGTCGGCGCCACCCCGGGCAGCGGCGCGACTTGTTCGCGCGTGATGTTTTTTCCGCTCGCGTCCCACATCACGCCCGGGATCACCCGCTCGCTATCCGGCGTGACGTAGAACACCTGGAACTGTCGTCCGTTGCGCACGAATAGCCCATGCATCCCGTGGCTCGTGCCGAGCTCCGTGACCCGTGGCTCGCCTCGTCCGGCAATCGTCAGCAGCAGATCGGCCGACAAATCGGTCTGCACGCCCGCGACGATTGCCTCGCCGTCCGGCGTGACCTGCAAGATCATGAACTCTTCGCCCTGCCGTGCGACGACGGCCCGCAGGCCATGCGCGCCCCCCGCATCGAACAGCTGCGCGCCGGCTTTCGCCAGATGATTGAGCGCCGGCGTCTGCTCGACGAGTTCCGCTGCAAGGGGAGAAAGCTTCGCCGCGCCGAGAGCCCTGCCCGTGGCGCTCTTCGGCAATTCGGACACGGGCGGGCCTCCTGACCCACCCGCGTCATTCTCTGTCGCAGCCCATAATATCCCTGGTTCGCCCAGGGCAAGCGTCGCGGCGAATATCGCGGCGATCGTAAGCGAATGCGATTTCATGGTGGTCTCCTTTCGACCACCAGACGCTAGAAGACTCGTGCGCGAACAGGAGCCACGAAAATTCGGTTCTCACCGGTCGGATGCTTCTTTTGTTGCAACATCCCCCTCTCCAGTTCGCGGCTGGCCGCCTGTAACATGGTCGCCATCAAATCCGGCTGCCGGTCGCTGAATTTCGCGTATTCTCGATAGACCGCCGCTTTGCCCATCATTTCGTCCTCGTTCTCTGGGACGGTCGCAACAATCTTTCCAACCATTTGCTCGATATATCGAAGGTCCTCGACGCTTATTCGTTTGTCACGGCTCTTCCGCGCTCGCGCTGCGGGACTAGTTGCACTTTGAGGGGAGAACTCCAACAGACGGACGAGTGTTTCGTCGCATTCTCGAAGCAACGCCCCTTGAATAAGCGCCTGTTGCTCTCCGTCCGGCAAATCGGTCGGCTCTTGCGCGGCAATCGTAACGCGCGGCTGCTTGCGACGCGGCAATGATGCGGTCATTTCGCGGCCCCCTGATCGAGTGAAATTATATTGCGTGACGCACATTGCGCGTCCACTTTCAACGTCGCTTCATCGAAATCAATGCGGACGCAAATGGCGGCAGGTGTGAACCCCGCGCGCCGCCTTCGTCACTGGTCTCCGCCGAGAATACAGCATGCTCGCCCCTACGCAATCCCACGCGGTTCCCGCACCAGGAGCCGTCGCTACAGCAACGCTTTACCTCTAACCTCTTTTCACGACTCATGCCTTTCCAGCATCCGCCGGCTGAGCGAGTCGAAATTGCGGATCGTGTCGAGTGAGTCATTTCGACGCACCTAAAAATCCCGCATTGGCGTCGGCGCGCCGCCTTTCTGCAACATTCGCGCAGAGCCGCGCCAAAATTGATGCGCATCGATTCGCGACGTGCGTTTCCGACGCAAAAACGAGTCTGATGAGACGCGGAAAGTCGAAATGAGCGCGACGCCGTTTTTGGGGGCGAGAATTCCGCTTACGCTTTAGAGTCCGTATCGTGTCCGGCACGTCCTCGCTCATAAGGAGCATTCATGACATCTCCCGCCATGTCTCCCGAAAAGATTTTGCGATCACTCACTCGACGCCATCTTACCGACGGGCGCCTACCCAAAGGCGCTCTCAAAGAAGCTTCGCGCCGACGCGACGAAATGCTTCCTCTCTTTCTGATCGAGATCGAGAAATATCTTTCTGCATCTGCGAAAGAGCGCTCTGACAACCCCACTCCTGTGCTGCTCATCTTTTTCGTTCTCGGCGAATGGGGCGATAAGAGCGCCTATCGACCGATCGCACGCTTGATCCGCTGTCCCGAATTCACCGATCATGTGGGCTTCGAAGACGCGTTCGACCAAATCGGCCACCGCGTCATCGCCGGCGTGTTCGACGGCGATCCTGAACCTCTCTTCGATGCCGTGCGCGATCCGAAGGCGCACAGAATCGCGCGCTTCATCATTCTCATCAATGTTCTTGCGATGCTCGCTTATCAAGAGAAAATCGATCGTGAAGTTGTCGCCAATTTTTTGGTCGACGTCTACGAACAGCTCGACGACTATCCCATCGTTTGGCTGGGCTGGGCGACACTCGCGGCGCATCTCGGTCTGTCCGCGCTTCGGCCGCTCGTCGTCCAAGCGATCGCGGACGAGCGATTCGATGGATATGAGATCGACGAGTTCGACGAGGATTTGAATCGTGCGATCGCCCGACCGGGCGTTGAGCCTATCAATGAAGATTTCTCGCCGTTCGAGGGCGCCTACGAGGAGCTGAAAGCGCTTCTCCCGTAGAGCGTTGATGTCCCATCGTTTACGAGACGACGGGTGAGTCCTCGGAACGATGCGCATGAATCGTTTGCGCTCCGGACGGCGCATGACGCCTGCTCAGGCGGTCACGCCCCAAGGATCATCGGCCCATCATCGAACCAGGGAGACTGAGCCATAGCGTGTGATTTTAACTGCATTGGTTTTGCCGCGTCCGTCGACGGCGCATGCGGCGGAACAGCTTTCAATCCAGGGAGTTTCATCACGCAAAAGAAATAGGCCTCCGAAACGTCGCCGCTCCGGAAGCCCTCAGCCGATCCATTAGCAAGATCAGAGGACCACTTCCAACAATCGCTGTCAAGAGTCGGCGCCATTTCGGCGAGCGAATTTCTTTTGCCTGAACGAGAAAAGGCAAAGGATCGTGCAGACACACCTAACGACGCCGTTCGGGCGGCGGCCGCTGTCGCTCGCCATGGTGGCGACACAGATAGCGGCCAGCGATTATGCAGGTCAGCCCAGCGAAACAGACGCCATCGTCCACAAGTGGCGACTCTTTCGCGCCCTCACCGAAGCCAAGACGGTGCTCGGTGTCACCGATCGGGCGCTCGCCGTCCTACACGCTCTTTTGAGTTTCCATCCCGAGACCGCGCTTGCTGCACCGAGGAGCGCCGGCCGGGTCCTTGTCGTCTTTCCCTCGAACAAGGAGCTTTCGCTCCGCGCGCACGGCATAGCGCCGTCGACCTTGCGCCGTCATCTCGCATCCCTCGTCGATGCAGGGCTGATCATTCGACGCGATTCCCCCAACGGCAAACGCTTCGTTCGACGACGCCAAGGACAGATCGAAGCGGTCTTCGGCTTCGATCTCTCGCCGCTCGTGGCGCGGGCGACCGAAATCGAGCGCCTTGCCGAGAATGTGCGAGCCGAGGACAAAGCGATCGCGCTCCTGCGCGAACGGATATCGCTGATGCGGCGCGACATCGTCAAAATGATCGCGACCGGCCTGGAGGAGGCCATTCCTGCGGACTGGGAAGGCTGGCGCCGGCAATATCTGTCAGTTGCCGGACGCTACGCGCGGTCTCTGCCGAGAGCCGGTCTCGATGCCCTAGCTGACGAGCTCGCCGTGCTCGCCGAGGAAATCGCCACGCTGTTGGAAGCGCGTGCAAAGGAAGGAAGTATGAGCGCCAATGACGCCCCGAATGAGCGGCACCAACAAAATCAAATTACAGACCTCAATGATATTGACATCGGCCGTCGAGAAGGCAGTCCCGAAAGGACCGAGCCAAGCGGTTCAGATCCCGGCTCCGCGAGAGCCGAGCGCAGTGATCCCTCCTTCGTCCACGGCCGGGCGGCCGGAGAGAAGCGCGCGGCGCCACGCGCCTATTCACTCCCAATGACGCTCGCCGCCTGCCCCGATATCGTCGATTACGCCAAGGGAGGGGCTATCGTCGATTGGGCCGACTTTCGGGCCGCCGCCGCGATTGTGAGACCCGCGCTGGGCGTCTCGCCCGACGCCTGGGGGCACGCGCTGGACGTCCTGGGCGAACGCGACGCATCGATCGTCGTCGCGGCGATTCTGCAGCGTGGTGATGAAATCAAAAGCGCCGGCGGCTATCTGCGCGTCATCACGGCGAAGGCCGAGCAAGGCGAATTCTCTGTCGGGCCGGTGCTCATGACCCTGCTGCGACGCAGAGCGACGAGATCCGCACGTCGCGAAGCAGGCGGGTGATCGAAATCACTGCGTTGAAAATTGATTGGGCGGGCGGTGATGCGGTGGGGCGCGTTTTGCTCGACGGCGCCGCTACGGTGCTCCCGCGCCGGCGGTGCCTCGAGCTCGTCGTCGGTGGTCTGGAGACGCCATCGCCACGACAGCACGTCAGGGCGATGGCGCGGTTCAGAATTTGCCGAGTAATCAATCAACGCAGCTCGGGCGGACTGCTACTGATGCTTATACGGGATGGCGTTGCCGATTCCGATCATCCCGTTCGACATAAGCGTTGGAACGCACTCGGACGCTGGTCCCGGCGGAGTCCACTTCGTTCGCCATGGCCGCAAGACGTCTTTGTGTATCCAGGCTTTGATCCCGTGGCCTCCCCAGATGATCTCGACGAAGCCGTCGACCTCGTTTAACGGCCACTTTACGAATGCGGCCCCCCCACTATGCCCGATCAACTTGGAAACCTCGGTCGGCGCCGCGAACACCGGAGGAACCGCGCTACGATCAAATCTCCGTTCTTCCGGGATGTAGACTCTGAAGCACTTATAGCCCTCGATGGGCCTCACCGAAGTGAAATCGCCAGCCGCTCCGGTCTGGATCACCAGGAGGCTTGCGGCAAAGACCGAGCTGAACAATGGTGTCATGATGCTTTCTCCTTCGCGTAATGCGGCTAATTCAACACGGTCTGTTGGGCGGTAGGACCGACTCTATTGGCGATGGATTGCCGCCAATCGCCGACCGTCGTCGTTGCCGTGATGCCGTTCGCCGTCATCGCTTGAGGCGATAAGCGAACAATAGCCTCGAGGTTGTCGCCATTCCTAGCATTGGCCAAGTCTACGGAGTTCGAGGGTCCGAACTGGTAATAGCCTCGCACGTCAGTGAACGTCGGGTTCTCGACGCCGTTCTCTTGTAGATATGTGGCGCCATTATACTCGTATTGCGCCGCCCCCCAGGCCTGATTGGCGGGATCGTTTTTGCCGGCGAGGCTCGTGTCGATCCCCGCATTTGGATTGTCTGCTGCCGCCTCATTGATCGTTTCTGTATAAGTCGCGTTGGTCATTTGAAACGCCCCCGAGACTGTGCCAGCGCCCTGGACGTTTTTGCAGCCCGATTCCATGACGCAAGTGGCCGCGAGCGACGCGCAGCTGACCCCGACGGTCGTCGCGGCGTTGCACGCCTGGCCTCCCCAGGATTGCGCGTTCATCGTTTGCAGTGGATCGCAGCCGCTGCAAGCAGTGTAGTCGATATTGCCGGCGCCGGGATTATTCCCTCCTCCGGAGCCGACGTCGGTCGAGCCCGTCGGATAGGAGAAATTTGGCGCGCCTTTTTCCTGATAGGTCGGATGCGCTGTTTGCGGAAGACCTCGCTCGGTAACGGGAACAGGATCGCCGGCGAAGGCGGGGACGGCGAACGCCAGCAAGAGAACGGCTGTGAGCCTGGACACATTTCGATGGCGTATATCGCCGCGATAGGTTGGACGAAATATGACTGTGAACATGGGACCTCCTCGTGTCGGAAGACGTCCCCAGCCGAACATGGAGGTGCGCGTATCTCTATCGAAACTTCCCGATCACGGGACGGTCTTGCAATGCACGGCGAATTCGAGCGAAACTCTCGGACAACTCCCAGCGTGACGATCGTGGCGCCGCGCGATTGCGGCGGGGACCAGCGCGCCCCGTGTTTTTGTCGATAGGCCCAGGATCGAGCGAGCGCGCTGGCCGAGCGCCGAAATTTTCGTCATTCTCGAAGACGGGATTTTTCATGACCGACGCGACAGAACGCCAAGCAACCGACCAACCGCGGCGGACGATCGACAGGGAGGCGCAAAAGCGCTCTCACGCCGAGGTTCGCACGCTCCTCGATGAATTGATCGACGCCTTCCCCGCCTGCTTCAAACCGCATGGCGCGAAAGACCAACCGCCGCTCGCCATCGGGGTGGAAGCGGAGATCCTCCTCCGCCGGCCTCACATCGATCCCGACGGGCTGTGCCGGGCTCTGCAGGTCTACACCACAGGTCCGGAATATTTTCGTAGCGTGATCGCCGGATTGCCGCGCGTCGATCTCGATGGCGTCGCGCGAGTTGCGATCACATCCGATGAGATCCGGCAGGCCGAGCGGCTCCTTCTCGAGTTCGAGAGCACGGCGCGATCCCGCAAAATCCCGGCGAGCGAAGGTCATACCGTGCTCGCCGAGCTGGTGACGAGCTTTCCCGCCTGCTTCAAGCCGCGCGAAGTCCGCGGCCGGCCGGCGATCGCGATCGGCATTCACGGCGATATCCTCGAGCGCCGCCGCGATCTCGATCTAGCGAGGGTGCGCAAGGCTCTTTGGGTCTACGTGACGGGCCTCGATTATCTGCGCGGGATGAATCCCGGAGCTCCACGCGTCGATCTGGACGGCGCGGTGATGCAATTCGTTACCGAGCAGGAAGCGATCAACGCGAAACGCCGCCTCGCCTTTCTTCGCGATAGGATCAAGGCCGCGCGAGTGGCGGCGGACGAAAAGGGGCAGCGCGAGAAAGTCGGTTCTCAATCCCCGATGTCTGCCAAACCGAGACTGGCCGCCGAAGGCCCTACCGCTCGACCAAAGTCCGCGCCGGACCGGGCCTCCGCGTCTGGCGCCACTACCTGCCAAGTCGGCACGGGGGCGCGCCGACATAGGTTGGCGGACGACGCGCCGCAAGCTGAGGGGCTTTTCGGCGCCGACGAGAAGACCTAGCATATTGTCGTTCCTGGCTGCCTCCCCCCTCGATGACGACGCGGAGGGCCGCAAGGAATTTTCTTTCGGGCCGAACCCGCCAAATCGTCGGCATTCCGCGACGGAGTTCTCAATCGGCTCTCGCCTGGGTTCGGATTGATGGACTCGACTCCGAAGGAACCCGGTTCTATCAATGCGATTGGCCCGAATGGTCGCCCCGGAAGGTTCATACTTTCGTTTCGAGACGGCTCTCTCGTGGACGTCGACGCTCTCCATTTCGGACTAAGGAATCGGGGATGAAAAGATAGCGATGGCCGGGACGAGCACTCCGATTCCTCGTCTGACCGACAGGGCGACCGAGCAGGCCGTCGCGGCGCTTGAAAGGGGCGATGTGCCCGACGCGCTGGACAAGCTCGCTAAGGCGATCGCGTTCGATCCCTGCAACGCTTACGCATACGCGACGCGAGGATTCCTCCACCTCGACCTCGGCGATCGCGATCGCGCGATCGCCGATCTGACCAGCGCCATCGAGGTGGATCCCGAAAACGCCGCTTGGCCTTCCTTTCGAGCGCTTCTCTACCGACGCTTGGACGATCTGCCTCGTGCCATAGCCGACCTCGACAAAGTGCTGGAAATGGAACCCGACGACAAGGACAGGGTTCTCGAACGCGGGAAATTGTTGAGCTGGCTGAACAAGCTCGGCGCCGCCATCGCCGATTTCACGCGGGCGCTCACGCTCGACCCCGGTTCCGACGAGGCCTATTATCTACGAGGGTGCTGCTGGCTCCAAAAGTCGCGATATGACAATGCTATAGCAGATTTGACCGAGTGTCTTCGAATCGCCCCGACACGTGTGGAAGCTTATGTAGCGCGCGGTGAGACGTTTGCGCGCCGAGCGGATCGACTGAAGAATAAGCCAACGAAAAGGCGTCTTTATTCGAACAGCGCGATTGCCGACCTCGATCGCGCCATCTCGCTCGCCCCGAGGAATTCCGACGCCTACAAGTGGCGCGCCTGCGCTCATCGCGCGGTCGAGCGCTTCGACGCTTCCATCGCCGATTTTACCAAGTCGCTGAGTCTATGCTCCGAAGCGGAGACCCCGGATCTCTACGCCGATCGCGCCGAGACCTATTACGCCAGATGGATAAAATCGCGAAGAGAGGAGGACTTCGACCTCGCCATCGCCGATTTGAGCGCCGCAGTCGCGCGCGATGACGATCGCTGTTTTTGGCACGATCTGCTCGTTGGGTATCATATGGATCGAGGATCCTTGCGTTACGGCGCCACGCAATATCACGCAGCGATCGCCGATTTCAGCAAAGCGATCGAGCTCGGCGAAAAAGCCGATCCCCATTTGGTGGCCCAAAGCTTCTTGCATCGGGGCGGCGCTTATTTTTTTGCGGGTCTCCATGATCTTGCCATCGCCGACTTCACCGAGACTCTCGCGCGCGAACCTGGCGAGGTGGAGGCCACTCGCTATCGCGGCCGGGCATGGCGCGCCAAAGGCGATCACATCAGAGCCATCGCCGATTTCAGGGCGGTCATCGAGCAGCGTCCTGCCGATCTCGACGCCTATCGTTTGCGGGCTTTGGCCTGGTTCGCGATCGGAGACCGCGCCGCGGCCACCAGAGACCTGTGCGAAGGCATCAGTGTCGCGGATCGAGGACCTCTAGAGACGCATCGGACGAGACGCGATATCGCCGAGGCCCATATGCTTATGTTTGCCGGGAGGACGGACGAGGCGCGGCGGCTCTATTTGAAATGCCGCGGCGAATTGCGCAATGAGGATATCGGATATCTCGTCTTCGTGGCGCCGACGTGGGAGCAGACAATTCGCGAGGAATTCAGTGAATTCTGCGAGGTCGGGCTCCATCATCCTTTGATGGATGAAATCGCCGCCATTTTCCTCGATACAGAGCGGCGACTTAGTACAGGGGCGCCGGCGAAGCTCTGGTTGAGGGCGCAAACGAAGACGAGCTCGTGATACCGGGCGATGCTGCGCAATTGATGCTCGTCGGGAAGAGGCAAGCGTGGCGGCGCGCGAGTGGTCTATTATTTTCTCGACGACGCGATCCCGCTCTACGCGCTGCTGGTCAATCCGAAGAACGAAAAGACGGATCTGTCCGCCGAGGATAAGCGGGCCGCCACGCCGCTCGTCGAGGCGATCAAGGCTGCGAGGAAAAGGAAATGAGCGCGTTCGGAAAAGAGCTGATCCAGTCGCTCGGCGAAGCGCTGGCGCATGTGAAGGGCGATGGTCCGGCTGTTGTTCACGTTCCTGTGGATCCGCGCGAGATTCGCAAGCATGCCGGGCTGACGCAGGCGGAGATGGCTCCCCTCATGGGGATGAGCCTGTCGGGGTATCCGGAAATGGGAACAGGGCCAGCGCGCGGTCAGCGGGCCGGCCGCAATGCTGTTACGCGTGATCGCGACGGAGCCGGAAGCGGTGAAAAGGGCGCTCGTGGCGTGACGTTCGAACAAACGTCTCGCGTTCGTTAATGGCGAGGATTGCGCCATAACCGGCCATTCGAGCTGGACCAAGCGAATGTCGTGTTTCCTTGCATTTCGCGGACATTCGCCGCCCTGTATCTCCCGCGGCCCGGCCGAAGGTCTCGTGACGAGCTTCACTTCCCGACGCTCGGAGTTCGCTATGCCGAGTCGGCGTTAGGCGTCTGCGCGCGGCGGCGGCGATAATCGGCGACGGCGCGCGCGATCGGATGCCGTCGGTCGAAGGCGAGCTCGGCGATGGGCGTGACGAAGATCGCCGGGGCGGCGGCGTCGCCGACTTCGACCTGGCACATGAGGCTGAAGGCGTCGCCCTCGTCGAACACATTGGTCACTCGGCATCGACGGTCCGAGCCGCCGCGGCGCGTGGCCGCGATCGATGCGCTCAGCGACCGTCCGCGTGGATGCGCCGGGAGGGGCAAGAGTCGTCGAAGCGCTTCCATCAGTCGGCGAGCATCGGCGGCGCGCGCCGCGCACGTCCGATCGACGTCATGAGAATTCATGTCTCGAATAGTCTCGGTCATGTTGAAATCTGGCTCTGTGCAAAATGTCGTGGCAGGAATTTCGTCGATTACACCGCGGCCTCGAGCCGCCGGCTTTGAACAACATGGCTACTCACCGACCGTCGCCTCCAAAGCCGCGCCGGCCGATGCGCCGCGCGTCTTGTGGAAGCGCCGCGCTTTCCTCTTTTTCCACCAGATGTAGACTCCAGTGACGGAGAGCATGGCGATGGCGAGGCCGAGGACGCTGACGAAGATTTTATACGGCAAGCCGAACAACTGCGCCTCGTGCAGCGAGACGAGCAAAATGTCGACGACGTCGCGAGTCGACGGTCGGATCGCCTCTGGATTACTGAACATGGGCGGGACACCAACCAACGCACCGGTGTCGCCGTCGATCATGACCAAGCCCCCTTTTTGGGCAGATTCGCCCATGCGCTGCGGGTGCCTGACGCTGTAGAAGTAGACGCCCCTATCGAGATAGGCGAGCGACTTGGGCTCCGGCGCGTCTCGACCCTGTGCCTTCGCCTGCTCGGCCGCGAGGCGCTGGGCCGCCTCCAGAGCGGCGCGCGGAGCGAGCGCGGGAACGGGCTTCGCCGCGCCCTCTGGCATTTCCATCGTCTTCTTCATCGTCTCCTTCAACTCGTCGATCGTGGAGCGGCTGCTCATCAGCTTCGACATGGTCCAATCATAGGCCGGCTTCATGTTGAACATAACGCTCGACCAGGCGAAGACGAGCAGCATGGGCCAGACCCAGAGGCCGCTCGCCCGGTGCAGGTCCAAATTCAGCCGATAGGCGCCGGCGCCGCGCTTGACCGCCCAAGCCGTCTTCCATTTTCGCCAGAAGCCGGACCGCGAGACGGGAAGGGTCAGATAGAAGCCGACGAAGCAGTCGAACGTCCACAGCAAAGCGACGATTCCGAGAATGAGCTTGCCGGTCTCCTCGAGGAGCAGCGCTTTGTGCAATTTGTAGACGAAGGGCATGAAATTGATCATGCCTTCGGAAATATCGCCCTTCGTGCTGCGTCCGAGCTCGGCGCCGGTCCACGGGTCGACATAGAGGCGGGAGAATCCGAGATCATAGGGCTTCCCCGTGGCGGGATCGACATCTGCGTTGAACCCGACCAGCACACGTTCGTCGCTTAGAGTCACGTTCGTCACGCGCGCATGTTGGACGAGCGGTGCGGCGCGCTCCCACAGCGTCGCGATATCGAGCCTCGGTTCGCCCAGCCGCGGCGCGGCGTACATCTGGGGGGCGAAGACACGCCCGAAAAATTCGTCGAGCTCCTTGTTGAAGGCGAGCAGGCTACCGGTGAGGCCGACGATAATGAGGAAGACGGCCATAACTAGGCCGACCCAGCGATGTAGGAAGACGAAGATGTTGCGGATCACTTGCAGGAATCCTTATTCCGTATGAGGAATGAAACATTCGTGCGTCATTGCGAGCGGCGTAGCGACGAAGTAATCCAGGAGTCGCATAGCTTGCTCTGGAATGCTTCGCTCCGCTCGCAATGACGGGACAATGCTTCCCGTCAGAATTCGAACTTCAGCGAGCCAACGATGTTGAAGGGCGCGCCCCAGGTCCTCCCGTTGATGACGTTGTAGTTCGACGAGGGCAGGGTCTGCACGCGGGCGAATGTGTAGTAGGCGCGATCGAAGATATTCGTCGCGTTGATCTGCGCTGTCGTCTTCACCCCGTCGAGATCGAAGCTATAGGCCGCCATCAGGTCGACGAGCCCGTAGGACCAGAGCAGAGGGATCGCGCCGACTCTCCCGGCGGTGACGTCAAACGGCGGCTGCGAGCCGTGATAGGTGTAGCCGGCGCCAATTTTCAGCCCCTTGAGCGCTGGATCCTGAAATTCATAGGTCGTCCAGAGCCGCGCGAGATTGCGCGGCACATTGGGGTAGCGCTGGCCGGGCTTCAAACCACTTTGTTGAGTGCCCTCCGCGACGCGAACGTCCTGGTTCGTATAATTGAGGATCACGTTCCAGCCCGGCAGCAGCTCGCCTTGAATGTCGATCTCTGGACCAGAGCTGCGCGCCTTGCCAACGAGAGAGATACAGGACGGCGTGCCGTTGCAGAGATGAGTCGTGTCCGGATCGGATATCGGAACATTGGTTTTGACCAGATTGTAATAATCGATATTGGCGCGCAGCCTTCCGTCGAAGAACTCGAACTTCGCGCCTGCCTCCCAGCTCTCGGCGTCCGTCGGTGGCGCGGGCGTGCCGGGATAGATCGTGCCGGAATTCGCGGCGAACCCTTCCGTGTAATTGCCATAGAGGCTCACCCAGGATTGCGGGCGCCAGAGCAGGCCGAAGCGCGGCGTCACGCGGGCCATGTGGGCCGGTATGCCGGAGTTCGACACGGGCCCCGACACGAACGACGCCGATCTACTCGCAAGCGTGTTCCACTGAAAAACATATTGGTAGCGCGCCCCGGCCATAACGTGGACGCCATATGGCAGCTCGATTTGTTCCTGCACATAGAGCCCGGCCGTGTCCTGCCGATTGTACGATTCCTGGTGAGTGGTCGAAGTCAGAGGTGAGGCAGGAACGCCCGGAAAGATCGGATTCAGCAGGCTGATGGTCGACCAGCCCCAAGGAACGAAGCCTTGACTGATCGATGCGGAAGTGAATCGAGAGTAGTCGCCGCCGAGCAACAGGGTGTTCTTGGTTCCGAGCAGATCGAAATGGCCGACGAGATCCTGATTTGTCTGCCAAGAGGACATTTGTGTGGTCGAATATGTAGTGCTCAGCGTGATCAGCGGGTTGGATCCCGCGCTCGTCGATACCGCAGGATCGGTTATCGCGTTGCTGTTGGTGCTGTAAAACGTGACCCGTGATCTGAGCGACCAGTCGTCACTGAAATTATGCGCTCCTGTCAGCGCCGCATAGACTGTGGGCTGAAAAGCTTGGCCAATTCCATAGAAGCTCGTGTTGCGTGGCGTGGCTATGAACGATCCGTTGATCGACGCGGCACGGAATTCATAGAGGCTCGACAGGTCGTTGCTGTAATTTACCTCCGCCTTCAACCAGGTGGAGTTATCAATCTGCCACTTGACGACCGGCGCAACAAAAAAATTCCGGCTGTGCGTTCGGTCGATGACGGAGCCGAAGGGCGCGCCATTGTTCTCATAAGACATGTCGACCCGGTAGAGCAGGGATTTGTCGGCAGTGACTGGGCCTGTGGCGCTGAGGCTCGTACGGTAGAAAGCCAACGCCCCGATCTGCTGTTGTATAGCATAATGAGGCGTGTCCTGCGGAGCTCTGGTCGTAATATTGACGACGCCTCCGGGCTCGGAAAGTCCGTAGAGGATGGCGGCGGGGCCTTTCAGCAGCTCGATTCCGCCAATATTTGCGAATTGTTTGGTGCCGGCGATATCTATTGTGCCGGCGCCCCCGTAATTGACGCCGGTGACGCGAACGCCGTCCTGATAGAACTCCTGGGTCGCGAAGCCGCGCACAAAAAAAGGCTTTGTCGCAATTTTTGTTTATAGACTCGAGGAGCGTGTGAGAACGGCGCGGGTCACGCGGCGAGGGCGTAGAACTGCTGTGCTGGACGCAATTCGCCTGTCGTTCGCAGCTGCCCCTTTCGGAT